>JAESGJ010000136.1_pt1 | contig 108272 bp, 108 predicted proteins | sample 9266241 | NCBI WGS metagenome assembly JAESGJ01 (sample SAMN14514841, study PRJNA621669) | algae metagenome | isolation source: Brasilonema octagenarum HA4186-MV1 and co-occurring heterotrophs from wet... | place: USA: Manoa Valley, Hawaii | collected 2009-07-20 | reverse complement strand
TCTCGTGGTCCAGCACCATCCGCACCGCCCGGGCGCGTACCTCAGGTGAGAACTTGTTCGTCGTCTTGCTCGTCATAGCCCCTTCCTCTCAGGAGTTGGGGCCTCCGACAAACCCGGCGCGGTTCACGTCCATTCCTGAGACCCAGCTTTCCGAGGCGCTTTCTGACGCTCTGGCGAAGCGGAAGGTGACGGTAGGTAAGGTTGCCATGGACTTCTTAGCGCTAGCACGGCGGCATAACGCTCGTGCAGTGAGTCTACCGGATGGAACAGCCATTGGGCGGGATGCTATCGAAGCCCTGCCCTCGCCCGTCGAGATCGCCCAGTATCAACCGCCGGCTGAGACGACACCCTATGAAGGCGTAACAGTAACCTTCCTCCGACACGATAAGACGCGCCCGAAAGACTGGGCGGCCACGATCAGTGAGATTTCACCCGATAGAAAGCCGCTACACCTCGCGCCCGACATAGAACCGGACGAGCTATTCACGCGGGAGTCCGTCAAGGCGGACGTTCTGGTCACGTCTGTTCTCGACAATGAGGGAGATTACATTCCGAGCATCTACTACTTAGCCAAAATATACGACGATCAGAGTGCGTGACTCACCGCCGCGGCTCCGTCAGCGCCGCCGCATTGGTCACGAACAGATGCAGCACGAACAGGATCAGCCCGGTGGCGTCGCTCGCCTCGATGCTCCAGTCACCATCGTCCCAGACCTGCGAAGCCCGTGCGCGCAGCATGTCACTGGCAAACAGCGCCGCCTCATGGCGCAGCGCCGCCAGATCATCCTTCTCCACGTTCCGCGTCGCCTGCACGCCAGCGGGCGTGCGCAGCTCGATCCGGTATCGCGCCATCCTCAGCCTCCGCGCCCTTAACGTCGCTTCGCCGCGGTGTGTCCCTGATTTGGACGGTTTTTGCGCGACTTCGGTACAACATGGCGGCTGCAGACGAAGCCTGCGCGATCATCATGCTTGCTAGCGGCATCGGCTCGCCTCACCACGGTCGGCAATGTTCGATGACGTTCCCGTCCGTGTCTGGCTGCTGATCGCTATTCTGACGGCAGCATGGGTCCCCGGCGCCACGATCTATCGGCATCTTTCACGTGATCGGCACCTGCGTGACATTACGCAGCGCGCCGACGATCTCTCATCGGAAGCGAAGCGGCGATTGGCGATCAGTATCGCGGTCCTTGTCGCGCTTGCAGCGCTGGCGATCTTCATCTTCACCCCCACGGCCGAACGATTGGCGAAGTCTCCCGAGCTGCAGTGGCTGTTGCCGGCAGCATTGGGGCTGATCGCGCTGTTCAGCGTGGTGCGCGCGCTTCTCACCGGGAAGATCGCCCCGATGGTCCGGGGAGTGAGCCGCAGCTACGAGCGCGCCGAGCATCCCAAACGTTTCTGGGCGTCTGCGGCGTGGAACGCCTGTTTCGGCGCCCTGTTGCTCTGGCTCGGTATCTTTATCGGGCCTGCCCAGTCGTCCGACCGCTGCCACGATTACCAGGACAAGCTGACGCCGCAGGAGCAGATCGCCGCGTGCAACGAGGCGCTCGCCCAGCCTGGCGAGACCGGCCCGGCGCTCGCGGGGCTGTACCGCGCGCGCGGTTACGCACGTCAGCGCGCGGATCAGCCGGATGCTGCCCTCGCGGACTATGATCGCGCGCTGCGCCTTGATCCGGACGATTCCTACGCCTTGTACAACCGCGGCCTGCTGCATCTTGCGGCGAACCGCTTCGATCCGGCCATCGCCGATCTCAGCCGCTCGATCGCGCTGCGCCCGGACAACCCCGCCGCCTACCGCAACCGTGCCGAGGCTTATGGCGGCCGCGGCGCGTACGACGACGCGATCGCCGATCTGGGGATCGTGCTGCGGGGCGACCCGGCCGACGAATGGGCTCTTGCCGCCCGCGCGTTTGCCCAGGCGGAGCGGGCGGCTTTCGCCGCCGCGCGCCAGGATCTCGCGCGGCTTCGCGCTGCCCATCCGGACAGCGATCTGCTGCCGGAGATGGAGCGGGCGCTCGCCTTCAAGCTCAAGGATGCGCCGTCCGGCGTGTCCGCGCTCCAGGCCATGATCGCCGCCGCGCCGGATGATCAATGGGCGATGGTCACGCTTGCCGGCGTGCTTGAATTACGCGGCCGGCCGGATGAGGCGGTGGCGCTGCGCCGCCGGGTCGCAGCGATGCAACAGGCGGCCAATCGCTAGGCGCTTTCATCGCTCCACTCGCAACCCCGCTGCCCGCTTCCTACATCTCCGGTCTATCCTCCCGACCGGAACGGAAGTAGAACTAAACGCATGCTGACTCACATCTCCGTCCGCGGCGCGCGCGAGCACAACCTCAAGGACGTAAGCGTCGACATCCCCCGGGATACGCTGACGGTGATCACCGGCCTCTCCGGCTCGGGCAAGTCGAGTCTCGCGTTCGACACCATCTATGCCGAGGGTCAGCGCCGCTACGTCGAGTCGCTCTCCGCCTACGCCCGCCAGTTCCTCGAACTGATGCAGAAGCCGGACGTCGATCATATCGAGGGGCTCTCGCCGGCCATCTCGATCGAGCAGAAGACGACCAGCCGCAACCCGCGCTCCACGGTCGCGACCGTGACCGAGATCTACGATTACATGCGCCTCCTCTGGGCGCGCGTCGGCATCCCCTATTCGCCGGTCACGGGGGAGCCGATCGCGGCGCAGACGGTCAGCCAGATGGTCGACCGCGTCATGGCGCTGCCCGAAGGCACGCGGCTCTACCTCCTCGCCCCCGTCGTGCGCGGCCGCAAGGGTGAGTATCGCAAGGAAATGGCCGAGTGGCAGAAGGCCGGCTTCACCCGCGTACGGATCGACGGCGAGATCCACGAGATCGAGGACGCGCCCGCGCTCGACAAGAAGTACAAGCATGACATCGAGGTCGTGGTCGATCGCCTCGCGGTGAACGCGGACATCGCGACTCGCCTCGCGGACAGTTTCGAAACCGCGCTGAAGCTCGCCGACGGCCTCGCGTACGTCGATCTCGCCGACGGCGTCGTCCCGGGGCGTGAGGATGAGGCCGCGTCGGGCGGCGCGATGAAGAACGCCGGCATCCCCGCCAACCGCATCGTCTTCTCCGAAAAGTTCGCCTGCCCGGTCAGCGGCTTCACCATCGCCGAGATCGAGCCGCGCCTGTTCTCCTTCAACGCCCCCCAGGGCGCGTGCCCGGCGTGCGACGGCCTCGGCGAGAAGCTCATCTTCGACGAGGATCTCGTCGTCCCCAACCACGCGCTCACCATCAAGAAGGGCGCCGTCGTCCCCTGGGCGAAATCCAACCCGCCCTCACCCTATTACATGCAGGTGCTCGGCAGCCTCGCCCGCGCCTATGATTTCAGCCTCGACACCCCCTGGGCGGATCTCTCGCCCGAGGTGCAGAGCGTCATCCTCCACGGCACCCGCGGCAAGCCCGTCACCCTCACCTTCATCGACGGCAAGAAGAGTTACGACGTCAGCAAGCCGTTCGAGGGCGTCATCGGCAACCTCAATCGCCGCATGGCGCAGACCGAGAGCGCCTGGATGAAGGAGGAGCTCGGCAAGTACCAGTCGTCGCAGCCGTGCGAGGTCTGTCACGGCGCCCGCCTGAAGCCCGAGGCGCTGGCGGTAAAGGTGGCGATGCAGGACATCAGCCACGCCACCCACCTCTCGGTGGTCGACGCGCTCGCCTTCTTCACCGACCTGCCCAATCACCTCAACGACCAGCAGCGCGCCATTGCCGAGCGCATCCTGAAGGAGATCGTCGAGCGCCTCGGCTTCCTCAACAACGTCGGCCTCGACTATCTCAACCTCGATCGCACCTCCGGCACCCTCTCGGGCGGCGAGAGCCAGCGCATCCGCCTCGCCTCGCAGATTGGCAGCGGCCTCTCGGGCGTCCTCTACGTCCTCGACGAGCCCTCGATCGGCCTGCATCAGCGTGACAACGACATGCTGCTCGCCACGCTCCGCCGCCTGCGCGATCTCGGCAACACCGTCCTCGTCGTCGAGCATGACGAGGATGCGATCCGCACCGCCGATTACGTGATCGACATGGGCCCCGGCGCCGGCGTCCACGGCGGGCAGATCGTGGCCCAAGGCACGCTCAAGCAGCTCCTCAAGTCCAAGGGCAGCGTCACCGCCGATTACCTCAACGGCACGCGCGAGGTCCCCGTGCCGGCCAAGCGCCGCAAGGGCTCGGGCAAGAAGCTCACCGTCCACAACGCCACCGCCAACAACCTGACCGGCGTCACCGCCTCGATCCCGCTCGGCACCTTCACCTGCATCACCGGCGTCTCCGGCTCGGGCAAGTCCAGCTTTACCATCGACACGCTCTACGCCGCCGCCGCGCGCCAGCTGAACGGCGCGCGCATTCTCGCCGGCAAGCACGACAAGGTCACCGGGCTGCAGCATCTCGACAAGGTGATCGACATCGATCAGTCGCCGATCGGCCGCACCCCGCGCTCGAACCCGGCGACGTATACGGGCGCCTTCACCCAGATCCGCGACTGGTTCGCCGGCCTGCCGGAGGCGCAGGCGCGCGGCTACAAGCCCGGCCGCTTCTCGTTCAACGTCAAGGGCGGCCGCTGCGAGGCGTGCCAGGGCGATGGCGTGCTCAAGATCGAGATGCACTTCCTCCCCGACGTCTACGTCACCTGCGACGTGTGCCACGGCGCGCGCTACAATCGCGAGACGCTCGAGGTGAAGTTCAAGGGCCACTCGATCGCCGACGTGCTCGACATGACGGTCGAGGACGCGGCGGAGTTCTTCAAGGCCGTGCCCCCGATCCGGGACAAGATGGCGATGCTGGTCGAGGTTGGCCTCGGCTACATCAAGGTCGGCCAGCAGGCGACGACGCTGTCCGGCGGCGAGGCGCAGCGCGTGAAGCTCGCCAAGGAACTCTCCCGCCGCGCCACCGGCAACACGCTCTACATCCTCGACGAGCCGACCACGGGCCTGCATTTCGAGGACGTGCGCAAGCTCCTCGAAGTGCTCCACGCCCTCGTCGAACAGGGCAACACTGTTGTTGTCATTGAGCACAACCTCGACGTGATCAAGACGGCGGACTACGTCGTTGACCTCGGCCCAGAGGGGGGCGTCAAAGGCGGCGAGATCGTCGCGTCCGGCACCCCAGAGGAAGTCGCCAGTGAACCACGGTCGTTCACCGGCAAGTACCTCAAGCCGCTTTTGACGCGCCCCGCCGAGGCGGCCGAATGACAACAACATGGTGGTGCCCGCAGGGCGAACAGTCCGGGGGACTGTTCGATCGAGCACATGCGAAGCACGACGTCATCAAGACCGCCGACTGGGTGCTGGACCTGGGGCCGGAAGGCGGCGTCAAGGGCGGCGAGATCGTCGCCGAAGGCACGCCGGAAGTGGTGGCGGCGGAACCGCGGAGCTTCACGGGCAAGTATCTTGCGCCGTTGTTGGGGAAGCGGGAGGCGGTGGCGGCGGAGTAAGTGGCAAACTACTCTATATTGTTGGGCGCAGGCGCCTCCATTGACGCTGGACTGCCAAGCTCCTTCGCGCTCACAAGACTTGTCTTTGAAGAACTGCGGAAGCCAGCATATGAGAAACAGGCTACCCTCTTCGCGTACGTTATATCTAAATTACAAACGAGACATGTCCTCAGAGGTGGATCGCCGTTCGATTCGGTAAATATCGAAGACGCTTATGACGCAATTCTCCGCCTACTTGACCGAGACAAAGATCCTTTAGCGGATTTTGTCTACAGTTGGGATCCAATCCTTGACCTACTGCGATCACCATTTTCTGAGAAAGAGTTTGTCTCAGGAATAGGAGAGACTTTCTCAGAACTGTCCCACTCTCTGGCCAGAGGATCGTCATCCGTCAGACTCTCAGGAGTTGGCCGAGCGGCGAAAGCAATTTCACAGGCTATAGGGACAACTGGCTCGCAGCTCGCATCCCAAGATGTATCGGCGTTGTACATACACATTCTCATTGATCTTTTGTCGAGATCTTCAGGTTCCACTGAATATCTCAGGTCCCTTGCGAGCTTCGCGTTAGCTAAATCAGCAAATTTGTCGACCCTGAATTATGACATTCTCATGGAGCAGCAAATATCCGCTTTAGGCGGTGAGTATGACTATGGTTTCGATCAGTGGAACACTAAGCAGATTGTTTCCTTCAAAAAGGGTAGCGTCAGGTTACATAAGTTGCATGGGTCTATAAACTGGAGTGGGTCGCCGGAACAGATCACCATCTCAGATCCCTCAGAGAGCAAGAGCCCTTGGCAACGCCGTCATTCGCTCATGATCTTCGGCGGACAAAGTAGCAAGCTCACCCCAAGAGGCCCGTTTCTACAAATAAGGAATGAATTTGAGAAGTCTCTCATGCGCTCAAATCGACTACTCGTCGTCGGCTATTCTTTTGGCGATGAGCACGTTAACGCACTTCTTAGGCGTTGGGTTACCACTCGCGATCGCGCTAAGTTGGTAATTGTTGACCCGGGCCACGTCGACTTTGGAAGAGATGTTTTTAGTTCTTCATTCCGACATGGCTCCAACAACGAACTCATCAAGACCGTAGATATGGTTCACGTGAAGCAGAGCGCTGCTGCTGGCATGCAAGCCGCTTTGAAGGAGGTTCAGAGCCGAATTTCCATCGACCATGATCGCTCCATCAACGGCTTTCTCCCTCATATCATGGTGAAGAGAATAGCCGGTTGAGCGATCCACTTACTTGAAGCGCGGTCTCACCCCAACCCCACCGCCTTCCGCAGCGCCTCGTTCATCCGCGCCTGCCACCCCGGCCCGCCTTCGCGAAACTTCTCGATCACGTCAGGATCCAGCCGCAGCGTCACCTGCCGCTTCGCCGTGCCGCGCAGCGGCGGGCGGCCGCGCACGACACCGTTCGGGCCGAGATAGCCCGTCGCCGGCCGCACGACCTTTCCGCCGATCGAGAACTCGGCCGTCTCGAACATTTCCTCCGTCCACTCCGGTGCGTCGTCGGGATCAACCCAATCGCTGCCGATATCGGGCTTGCTCGCGTTCATTGGCCTTCCTCATCGAAATAATGCGCCGTCCCCCGCTGGTGGCGGTCCAGACGATGACGATCATCCGGCCGTCAAGCAGGCCGAAAGTGACGAACCTCGGCTCCGGATAGTCGAACCGTTCGTCCGCCTGCGTAAATGCCGGCCCGGCGAACACCTGCTCCGCCTGCGCAAAGTCCAGCCCGCGCTCGCGCAGCGTCCTAGCGCGCTTCTCCGGGCCGAAGCTGATCTCTACATCGGAAAATATGTAGCTACGAATTGTTGACGGTCAATGTGGCCGCACCGTTTCGGCGTCACTCACTCGTCATCCCCGCGCAGGCGGGGATCCAAAACCTCCGAACCCCGGCGATCGTGAGCGCTGGCGTTTATGGATTCCCGCCTTCGCGGGAATGACCCCTACAAAGGGAACGGAACGTCCCGCCGCGGCAAAGCCGCGTCGTCAGTCGGCGCTTGAGCGCCGCTGGCGGGGTCCCCGCAAAGTACTACTTTGAGGGGTGCCCTTGGCCGTGGCCGCGCCGGGGCGCTCGGCTGTAGCTGCGCTACAGCCTTGCGGCGCGGCCTGTCCTACAACCCCCTTTTCGGTATAACTCCCCCGTCCAGCGATCACCCGCGAGGACGAAGCCGATGCCGCATCCTGCCGCCATCCCTCCCTTTCCCACCCACGCGCCCATCAGCGACACCAGCCTCGATGCCGTCCGCCACTGGCAGGCGCTGCTTGATGCGCGCCTGATCGGCACCCGCCCCGAAACCCCGCCACACGTCGCCGCCAACCGCGCCGCCACCGACGCGCTGTTCCGCAGCATCGCGCACGATCGCCGCCGGCTGGAACGCGCCGCCTCCTTCACCCTGCCACCGCCCTGCATCGATCCCGGCCACCCCCGCCCCGCCGCTCCCCCAACCGGGCAGCCACTCAGCACGGGAGAAGCACGATGAGCCGCCGCAAGGCCCCCGCCAGCCTCTCCCCCGCCGCCGCCATCATCGACGCGCCCGCCGCGCCGGAGCCCGCCATCGCCGCGCTCCCCGCCCCTCCCGCGCTGCCGGACGAAACCTTCCTCCCCGATCCCGATGCCGACGAGCCGTTCGGCCGCGTCTCGCGCCGTGCCGATGGCTGGTCCGCCGCCAACCAGCGCCGCTTCCTCGAGGCGATCGGCGAAGGGCATGGCGTGGAGGCCGCGTGCCGCCGCGTCGGCCTGTCGGTCGCGTCCGCCTATGCCTTCCGCCGCACGCCCAAGGGCGCCGCCTTTGCGCTCGGCTGGCGCGCCGCCTCGCTCGTCGCGCGGGAGGCGATCGCCGAAACCCTGCTGGTTCGCGCGCTGGAGGGCCAGGTGGATACCTATGTCCGTGCGGACGGCACGCACGTCACCCGCCACCGGCACGACAATCGCCTCGCCATGTCGCTGCTCGCCCGGCTCGATCGCCAGGTGGAGGCCGCGCCCGATGCGGATGTGAAGGCCGCGCGGCTCGTGGCGCAGGAATTCCACGCCTATCTCGATCTCGTCGGCCGCGATGAAGGCCCGGCGCGCGCCGGCCTGTTCCTCGCCCGGCGCTGCGGCGGCCTCATCGGCGATGATGGTGACGAGGCGGGCGACACCGCCGATCTCGCGCCCATCTATGCGCTCGCCACCGCCGATCGCCTCGCGCGCACCGGCATCGCCACCGCCGGCGAGGTGCCGGTCGATGATCTCGATCCCGCCCGGCGCGGCGAATGGACCGCGGAGCAATGGGCCCGCGCCGAGGCCGCCGGCCTGCTCCGCCTCGCCGTCCCGTCCGATCCCGCCGCAGACACCGATCCGCTCGCCGGCGAAAACGCGCCAGCGCCTCAACTTCCTCAACATTCGCGGGAGACTGACCTGCTCGACGGCGATGGCGACGGCCCGATCGAGCCCGAAACCCTGTTGTGGTGGGACGAGGATCAGCAGGAATGGCTCACCCGCTTCCCCCCGCCCGACGATTTCGATGGCGATGAGGAGCATACGCCCGATCATCCCGATTATTGCCGCACGCTCACCCCGGCGGAGGAGGCGGCGATCGGCCCCCCGCCGGAATATCTCGACGATACGACGCTCGATCTGCTCGCGGATCGACGCGAGGGCTTCTTTGCGGGGGCGGCGATGCGGCTGGCGGAGCGTCAGCGGCGGTGGGCGGAGGCGTCCGATTCGCTATTTCCGGCCGATGCGCCTATATAGGTAAAGCTACGTTCGCAAATCGACGGTCTTTGGCGCTTTGCGGCACCTTCTTCCTTCTTTCCCTGCTGCCGCGGCACCGGGGCGTACCGGTCGTCGGCCCCCGTCCGAAACAAGAAGGAAAATACACATGGCTAATCTTGGCACCGTCAAGTTCTTCAACGCTGACAAGGGCTTTGGCTTTATTGCTCCCGACAATGGCGGCGCGGATGCGTTCGTCCATATTTCGGCGGTGGAGCGTGCCGGCTTTGTTACGCTGAACCAGAACCAGCGGGTCAGCTACGAGCTGGAAAATGATCGCCGCGGGCGGACCAGCGCGGTCTCGCTCGAAGCCGCGGAGTAACCCTCCCGTTGCCGCGTGGGCCGGCAATGGTGCCGGCTCGCGGATCCTCGAACCAAGGAGCTTCCCCCGATGGCCGATGATGCAACCATGTACCGGGCCCGCGCCGCGACCGAAATGGCCAATGCGAAGGGCGCAACGCTCGCCAATGTGCGCGATCGCTGCGAACGCGCCGCGCGCGCGTGGGAAACCATGGCCGAGCGCGCCGAGCGGGTCGCCGTCCAGCGTCACGAGCGCGAGGCCGCAACCGCGGCGCAGCGCGATGCCGCTGCTGCCGCCACCGCCCCGCTCACCACGGCCGGCTAGAACCCTCCTTCCCTGATCGTCTCCATCACCACGAAGGTGGAGGTGCTGGCGACATGCGGTAGCGTTGAGATCCGCTCCCCCAGCACGTCGCGATACTGGCGGATGTCGCGGGTGCGGATCTTCAGCAGATAGTCGAAGCTGCTGGCGATCATGTGGCATTCCTCCACCTGGGGGATGGCCAGCACGCCGCGGCGGAATTCCGCCAGCGCCGCCTCCCGCGTGTCGGACAGTTTCACCTCGGTGAAGGCGACATGGCCAAGGCCCAGCTTTTCCGGGTCCACGACGGCCTTGAACCCGCGGATATAGCCGCGGTCGGTCAGCCGCTTCAGCCGCGTCTGGCACGGTGTCTTGGACAGGCCCACCCGCTTCGCCAGCTCGGTGACGGAAAGCCGCCCGTCCTTCTCCAGCACCGCGATGATTTTCCGGTCAAACGCGTCGATCTCGTCCATTTGGCCTGTCCTACATTCCGGTGCCAGGCTAAATAGCCTGCGACGGCCGCGATCAAAAGTCGGATGGCCTGTGGCGGAATCGCTATATTTGCGGCCATGGAACCGCTGTTCGCCGATTTCGCCCCGCCGATCCGCCCCGCGACGCCGCTTCGCGCCGCGATCACCGCCGCCACCCGCCGCCCGGAGCCGGAGGCGCTCGCCCCCCTGCTCGACGAGGCGACGCTACCCGATGCGGTGAAGGCGCAAGCGCTGGCGACAGCGACGAAGCTGATCACGGCGCTGCGGGCCAAGCACAAGGGCACCGGTGTCGAGGGCCTCGTCCAGGAATATGCCCTGTCCAGCCAGGAAGGCGTCGCCTTGATGTGCCTCGCCGAAGCCCTCCTCCGCATCCCCGACGACGAAACCCGCGACGCGCTGATCCGCGACAAGATCGCCGGCGGTGACTGGCGCAGCCACATCGGCGACGGCCGCTCCCTCTTCGTCAACGCCGCCACCTGGGGCCTGGTCGTGACGGGCAAGCTCACCAACAGCGTCAACGACCGCGGGCTCGCCGCCGCGCTGACCCGCCTCATTGCGCGGGCCGGCGAACCGGTGATCCGCCGCGGTGTCGACATGGCGATGCGCATGATGGGCGAACAGTTCGTCACTGGCGAGACGATCGACGAAGCGCTGAAGCGCGCCCGCCCGCTCGAGGCACGCGGCTTCGGCTACAGCTACGACATGTTGGGCGAGGCCGCGACCACCGCCGCCGACGCCGATCGCTATTATCGCGACTATGAAACCGCGGTGCACGCGATCGGCAAGGCCTCCGCTGGCCGCGGCATCTATGCCGGCCCCGGAATCTCGATCAAGCTGTCCGCCCTCCACCCCCGCTACGCCCGCGCGCAGGCCGACCGCGTAGTGGCCGAGCTGCTGCCCAAGGTCCGCGCCCTCGCGCTGATCGCCCGTGGCTATGACATCGGCTTCAACATCGACGCGGAGGAGGCGGACCGCCTCGAACTCTCGCTCGACCTCCTCGAAAGCCTGGCGCTCGATCCCGCTCTCGCCGGCTGGAACGGCCTCGGCTTCGTCATCCAGGCCTATGGCAAGCGCTGCCCGTTCGTCATCGACTGGATCGTCGACCTCGCCCGCCGCGCCGACCGCCGCATCATGGTCCGGCTGGTCAAGGGCGCCTATTGGGACGCCGAGATCAAGCGCGCGCAGGTCGATGGGCAGGCGGATTTCCCCGTCTACACGCGCAAGATCCACACCGACGTATCCTACCTCGCCTGCGCCCGCCGCCTGCTGGCGAACCGCGATGTGGTGTTTCCGCAATTCGCCACCCACAATGCGCAGACGCTGGCCACCGTCCACGCCATGGCCGGCCCCGACTTCACCATCGGCGATTATGAGTTCCAATGCCTCCACGGCATGGGCGAGCCGCTGTATGATGAGGTGGTTGGCGCGGACAAGCTGAACCGCCCCTGCCGCATCTACGCGCCGGTCGGCACGCACGAGACGTTGCTCGCCTATCTCGTCCGCCGCCTGCTGGAAAACGGCGCCAACAGCTCCTTCGTCAATCGTATTGCCGATCCCGAGGTTTCGATCGTCGACCTCGTCGCCGATCCTGTCGCGATCGTTCGCGCGACCGACACGCCGGGGCAGAAGCACGCCGCGATCGCCCTTCCGGCCGATCTCTACCCCCGCCGCCGCAACTCCGACGGGCTCGACCTCGCGGACGAGCGCACGCTCGCTTCGCTGGGCGAGACGATGCAGGCCGGCGCGCACGGCAACTGGCGCGCCGCCCCGGCCGATGGTCAGGGCACGCCCCGCCCCGTGGTAAACCCGGCCGACCATCGTGACACCGTCGGCACCGTCGTGGAGGCAAGCCCCGCGCAGGCCACCGCCGCCGCCCGCACCGCCGCAGCCGCCGCCCCCGCCTGGGCAGCCGTCGCCCCCGCTGACCGCGCCGCCATCCTCGATCGCGCCGCCGACGCGACGCAGGCCCGCATGGCCGAGCTGATCGGGCTGACGGTGCGAGAGGCCGGCAAGTCGGTCCCGAACGCGATCGGGGAGGTGCGCGAGGCGATCGACTTCCTGCGCTATTACGCCGATCAGGCGCGCCGCAGCTTCGGCCCAGCGCACCAGCCGCTCGGCACGGTCACCTGCATCAGCCCGTGGAACTTCCCGCTGGCGATCTTCACCGGCCAGGTCGCCGCCGCGCTCGTCGCGGGCAACGCCGTACTGGCAAAGCCCGCCGAGGAAACCCCGCTGATCGCGGCGCAGGCCGTCGCCATCCTGCACGCCGCCGGCGTCCCCGCCGACGCGCTTCAGCTCGTCCCCGGTGATGGGTCGATCGGCGCAGCGCTGGTTGCCGCGCCCGAAACCGCCGCGGTCATGTTCACCGGTTCCACCGAAGTCGCCCGGCTGATCCAGCGCGAACTCGCCACCCGCACCGCGCCAGATGGCGCGCCGATCCCGCTGATCGCCGAGACGGGCGGCCAGAATGCGATGATCGTCGACAGCTCCGCGCTCGCCGAACAGGTGGTGGCCGACGTCATCGCCTCCGCCTTCGACAGCGCCGGCCAGCGCTGCTCGGCGCTGCGCATCCTGTGCCTGCAGGAGGAGGTTGCCGACCGTATCCTCACCATGCTGCGCGGCGCGCTGCAGGAACTCACCATCGGCCGCACCGATCGGCTGGCGGTCGACATCGGCCCAGTCATCACGGCCGAAGCGCAGGGGAACATCACCCGCCACATCGAGGCGATGCGCGCCCGCGGCCACAAGGTGGATTCGCTCCCGCTCTCCAACGCGACCGCGCACGGCACCTTTGTCGCGCCGACGATCGTCGAACTTCCGGACATTGCCGAGCTGGAGCGCGAGGTGTTCGGGCCGATCCTTCACGTCATCCGCTACAAGCGCAGCGGGCTCGACGCGCTGATCGATCGCATCAACGCGACCGGCTATGGCCTGACCTTTGGCCTCCACACCCGCCTCGACGAGACGATCGCCCATGTCACCGCGCGGGTGAAGGCAGGCAATCTCTACATCAACCGCAACGTCATCGGCGCGATCGTCGGCGTTCAGCCCTTTGGTGGGCGCGGTCTGTCGGGCACCGGGCCCAAGGCGGGCGGACCGCTTTATCTCGGCCGCCAGGTGCGCGGCGCGATCGAGGCGCCCGCGGGCACGTCGACGACGGCCGACGCCGCCACCCGCGACCTCGCGCTCTGGCTGGAGGCGCGCGGGGACGAGGTTGCCGCGGCTAGGGTTCGTGAGGTTGCCGCCGCCTCTCCGCTCGGCCTGGAGGCGGAGTTCGACGGCCCGGTGGGTGAGCGCAACCTGTACGCGCTCCACCCGCGTGGCCGCATCCTGCTGCTGCCGGAAACCACGGCCGGGCTGATGGCGCAGCTCGCCGCCGCGCTCGCCACCGGTAACGATCTGGTGGTGGACTCGGCGCTCCGCACCGATCTGCCCACGCCGGTCGCCGCGCGCGTCCGCTGGACCAGCGACTGGGCGAGCGATGGCCCCTATGCCGGCGCGCTGATCGAGGGCGATTCGGCCCGCGTGCGCGGCCTGCAACAGCGAATCGCTGCACTCGACGGCCCGATCGTGCTGACGCAGTCGAACGATTACCGCCTCGAATGGCTGGTGGAGGAGGTTTCAACCTCGATCAACACCACCGCGGCCGGCGGCAACGCCAGCCTCATGGCGATGACCTGACCGGCCGCGCAGGCGGTGCAGCGCGGGGCGTGCACGGGACTGGATTTTCCCGCGCGACCCCGCTATGCGCGCGCTCTTCCAGGTAAATCGCTGGAACGCTTGCGGGAGGGTGCGGCAACGCACCCGCGACCACCGCTAAACTTAAAGAGAGTGACATGGCGAAGAAAATTACCGGCTATATCAAGCTGCAGGTGCCTGCCGGCGCTGCAAATCCGTCGCCGCCGATCGGCCCGGCGCTGGGTCAGCGCGGCGTGAACATCATGGAATTCTGCAAGGCGTTCAACGCGCAGACCGCTGACATGGAAAAGGGTTCGCCCCTTCCCACCGTCATCACCGTCTACGCCGACCGCTCGTTCAGCTTCGAGACGAAGACGCCGCCGGCGACCTTCCTCATCAAGAAGGCGCTGAACCTGAAGTCGGGCTCGAAGGAGCCGGGCAAGACCAGCGCGGGAACCATCAAGCGCTCGCAGCTGTCGGAAATCGCCCAGGTCAAGATGAAGGACCTGAACGCGAACGACATCGACGCAGCAACGAAGATCATCGAAGGCTCCGCTCGCGCGATGGGCCTCCAGGTTGTGGAGGGCTAAGGACATGGCGAAGCTCACGAAGAAGCAGAAGGCCATTACGATTGACGCCGACAAGCTGCACGGCGTCGACGAGGCGATCCAGCTCGCCAAGTCGGGTGCAACCTCCAAGTTCGACGAGACGATCGAAGTCGCGCTGAACCTTGGCGTCGATCCGCGTCACGCTGACCAGATGGTCCGCGGCGTCGTCACGCTGCCCAAGGGCACCGGCAAGACCGTGCGCGTCGGCGTGTTCGCCCGCGGCGCGAAGGCTGACGAGGCCCGCGAGGCCGGCGCCGACGTCGTCGGTGCAGAGGACCTGATGGAAACCATCCAGGGCGGCAAGATCGACTTCGATCGCTGCATCGCGACCCCGGACATGATGGGCATCGTTGGCCGTCTCGGTAAGGTCCTGGGTCCGAAGGGCCTGATGCCGAACCCGAAGCTCGGCACCGTGACGATGAACGTCGCCGAGGCGGTGAAGGCGGCCAAGGGCGGCCAGGTCGAGTACCGCGTCGAAAAGGCCGGTATCATCCACTCGGGCATCGGCAAGGCAAGCTTCCCGGCCGAGGACCTGCGCGCGAACTTCGACGCGCTGGTTGATGCGGTAATCAAGGCCAAGCCGGCCGGCGCCAAGGGCAAGTACGTCCGCAAGGTCGCGATCTCCAGCACCATGGGTGCGGGCATCAAGGTCGACGTGGCGGAAGTCGCCTCGGTCTGATCCGGGCGTTTCAGTTCGCGTAACGAAGAAGGCCGGGGGCAACCCCGGCCTTTTTTGTTGCCCGCTGCCGCCGCCGGCGCCTCCCGCATGAACCCATCCGTTGCCGAGGCGTTACGAACCGCATGAGCGAAGGCACAGCCGCTGCGCCCTGGTGGAAGCGCGGCGTCATCTATCAGGTCTATCCGCGCTCCTTCGCGGACAGCAATGGCGACGGCATCGGCGACCTTGCAGGGATCGAGGCGCATCTCGATCACATCGCCTCGCTCGGCGTCGACGCGCTCTGGCTTTCGCCGATCTTCCCCTCGCCCATGGCGGACTTCGGCTATGACGTGGCCGATTATACCGGCGTCGAGCCGATGTTCGGCGACCTCGCCGCCTTCGACCGCCTGCTCGCCGCGGTTCATGCGCGCGGGCTGAAGCTGCTGCTGGATTTCGTCCCCAATCATTCTTCGACCCAGCATCCGTGGTTCGTCGAAAGCCGCGCCAGCCGCGATAATCCGAAGCGTGACTGGTACATCTGGCGCGATCCGGCGCCGGGCGGTGGCGCGCCCAACAACTGGATCAGCGACATGGGCGGCCCGGCATGGGAACTAGATCCCGCGACCGGCCAATATTATCTCCACACCTTCCTGAAGGAGCAGGCCGACCTCAACTGGCGCAATCCAGCGGTCGCGGCGGCGATGATCGATGTGTTGCGCTTCTGGCTCGATCGCGGCGTCGACGGCTTCCGCATCGACGTTCTGTGGCACATCGTGAAGGCGCAAGGTCTGCCGGACAACCCGCCCAACCCCGACTGGCGCGAGGGGATGGCGGAGAAGCTGCGCCTGATTCAGCTGAACTCGACCGACCAGCCCGAGGCCTATGACTTCGCCCGCCAGTTCCGGGCGCTTGCCGACAGCTATGGCGAGACCTTGCTGGTGGGTGAGATCTTCCTGCCGCTCGATCGCCTGATGCGCTGGTACGGCCCGGCGGATCAGCCTTATGTCCAATTGCCCTTCAACTTCGAGCTGATCGAAAATCGCTGGGATCGCGACACGCTCGCCACGCTGATCGCCAGCTATGATGCCGCCATCCCCGAGCACGGCTGGCCCAATTGGGTGATTGGCAGCCACGATGCACCTCGCATCGCCGCGCGCATCGGCGAGGCACAGGCACGCGTTTCCGCAATGCTGCTGCTGACGCTGCGCGGCACCCCGACACTCTATCAGGGGGACGAAATCGGCATCGGCACCGTCGACATCCCGCCCGACCGGATCCGCGACCCGCAGGACCTGCGCCAGCCCGGCATGGGGCTCGGCCGCGACCGCTCACGCACCCCAATGGCATGGGATGCCTCGCCCAACGCCGGCTTCTCGACCGCCGAGCCGTGGCTCCCGCTCCACCCGGACTGGCGCACCCGAAACGTCGCCGCGGAGGAGGCGGACCCGGCCTCGATGCTATGGCTCTACCGCCGCCTGCTTGCCGCGCGGCGTGCCAGCCCCGCATTGTCCTTGGGCAGCATGACGCTGCACGCGGCCGCACCCGACGTGCTCGCCTACGAACGCCGCCACGGCGACGAGCGGCTGCTGGTCGTCCTCAACCTCGGCAGCACGCCGCGCGGCGTGGCGCTGCCCGATGCCACCCGCCCCGGCCGGATCATCGTCGCGACCGGCACGCGGACCACATTCGACGGCACGGTCGGTGCCGATGAAGCCTATGTCGTGGAGCTACTCGCCTGATGCGCATTGCCATGTTGTCGTCGATCTCCTGGCCGACGCCGCCGACCGGCTATGGCCCCTGGGAATTGGTGACCAGCCTGCTGACCGAGGCGCTGGTCGCGCGCGGCGTCGACGTCACGCTTTTCGCCACGCAGAATTCGCGCACCGCCGGCAAATTGGAGGGCGTCGCCCCGCGCGGTTATTCGGAGCCCCCGCATCTCGACGCCAAGGTGTGGGAGGCGATGCACATCGCGCATTGCATTGAGCGCGCCGGCGATTTCGACCTCATCCACAACCAGGCCGATTTCATGCCCCTCGCCTGGTCGCGGCTGATCGACACGCCGATGCTGACGACGATCCACGGCTTCTCGTCCGAACGGATCGTGCCGGTGTATCAACGCTACGACGATCACGTGCACTATGTCTCGATCAGCGACGCGGATCGGCATCCGTCGCTCAGCTATGCCGCGACGATCCATCACGGCATTCCGGTGAATGAGTTCGCCTTTGATCCTGCGGGAAGCGAGGACCTGTTGTTCTTCGGGCGGATTCACCCGGACAAGGGGCCGCATGATGCAATTTCCGCGGCGAAGGGTGCGGATCGGCGGTTGATCATGGCTGGATTGGTGCAGGACCATGACTATCACCAGCGCGAGGTTGCGCCGCATATCGATGATGATCGCGTGGTCTTCCGGGGCGTGGTGGGTGGAGAGGAACGGGTCCGGACGTTGGGGCAGGCTCGTGCTCTCCTCCACCTGATCGGGTTCGACGAACCGTTCGGGCTTTCCGTCGTCGAGGCGATGGCGTGCGGGACGCCGGTGATCGCGTTTAACCGCGGATCGATGCCCGAGCTGATCGAGCATGGCGTCACCGGGTTCCTGGTCGACACTGTCGAGGAAGCGGTGGCGGCGATCGAGCGGGTCGGCGAGATCGATCGCGCCGCCTGCCGCGCCCGGGTCGCCGAACGGTTCAGCGTTGAGCGGATGGCGGACGATTACATCAAGCTCTACGAACGGCTCCTCGATCAGGCATAAGCGTAAGGGCCGCCCTTGCGCAGCGCCTGCTGGAAGGCAGGACGGGCGTGAACCTTGTCGAGCCAGGCGATGGTGGCGGGGCGTGACGCGTCGAGGCCGGCACGGCTGCGGGCGGCCTCCAGGGGGAAGCTCATCATCACGTCGGCGGCAGTCATCGCATCACCGGTAAACCATGGGCGCGTGGCGAGGTGCGCCTCGACGAAATCGAGATGGACGTCGATCATCGGCTGAATCCGCTTGAGCGCCGCCTTGCCGAACAGGGGAATCCGGCCGAGCACGAGCTTCAGCAACAGCGGCGGCATGAGCGAGCCTTCCGCATAATGTAGCCAGTAACGATATTCGAGCGCGCCCTTGCGGTTCGCCGGTGCGCCGAGGCGTCCATCGGCCTTGTCCACGAGATACTCGACGATTGCACCGGTCTCCGCGATCACGCGATTGCCGTCGTCGGTATCCTCGATCACCGGTGACTTGCCGAGCGGATGGACCTGCTTCAGCTCGGGCGGCGCGAGCATCGTCTTCTTGTCGCGCTCATAACGCTTGATCTCGTAGGGCAGGCCCAGTTCCTCGAGCATCCACAGCACGCGCTGCGACCGGGAATCCTCGAGGTGGTGGACGATGATCATTGGCCTCTCCCGCTAACGCGCGCCGTGACCAGCCAGGCGGCAGCGGGAAAGTCGAGCGCATTCCCCCTCACCTGCTCAGCCAGAACGGCGTGCAATCGGGACAGTAACGCCGGACGATCGGCATCGGATGCCTCGGCGATGGTGCGGGAGACCGGGCCGATGCGCTGGAAGAAGCTGGCGCCGTCCGCTGCCGGATCGGGGCCGGCGCCGGCGTGATAGGCATAATCGGCGGCGACGATCGACGGATCGTCAAAGCCCGCGCCGGTCAGGATGCGGCGGATCACAGCGGGATCGGCGAAGGCGAACGGGCCCGGCGCATAATCGCCGGGCGGATCAAGGCGACCGCCGATCGCGGCGATCGTTCGTGAGGCCCATGCATTCTCCTGCGAGGAGCGGAAGCAGGAGAACACGAGCGGAGCGCGGGGTTTCAACGCAGCCGCGATCCCGCGGAAGGCGCCGATCGGATCGTCGAAGAACATGACGCCGTGGCGCGACACGGCGAGATCGAAGGGCTGATGCGCCTGAAGCGCCTCAGGAACGGCACCGACAGCGAAGGATAGGTTGGGCAAACCTTCTTCGGCGGCGCGGCTGCGCGCGACGTCTATCAGCGGGGCTGACAGGTCGACGCCATATACGTCGAGCTGCGGCCTTGCGGCGGCCAGGGACAGACTGGTCGCCCCGGCGCCGCATCCAAGATCGGCCGCGCGGCCTTGCGTGGGAGCGACGGCAAGGATCGCCGCGTCCAGCTGCCTGGCGAGATCGGCGAAGCTCCGATCGGTACGGCGCCACTCGGCTGCCCAGACGTCACCGACGCGTGCTTGCCAGTCGGGTGCAGTGGTCATCGGCGCTCCTTCTTCGTCGCGGATGCGGGATGGTAGCAGATTGCCGACCGCCTGCATGCAACGCGAATGTTGAGGAAGTTGAGGCTTTGGCGCGTTTTTTCGCACGCGTGCGCGAGACCGATGACTGTGCGTGTTGGAGCGAATGTTGAGGAAGTTGAGGCGCTGGCGCTTTTTTCTCCAACAGATGCAGTTCCCCATGACGTGCGAAGGGCCGGCACCTTGCGGTACCGGCCCCTCGTCGATGCTGGATCAGCGGCGCTGGACATGGCCGGCCGGCAATTGACGATTGATCAGACGTCATCCTCGTCGGTCTGGCCGGCCATCAGTTCCTCGCCGAGGCCTTCCTGACGCGCACGGATCTGGCGTTCCAGCCGCTCCGCGACTTCGGGATTGTCGCGCAAATAGCCCTTCGAATTCTCACGGCCCTGTCCGATGCGGATCGAATCATAGCTGAACCAGGAACCCGACTTCTCGACGAGCCCGGCCTTCACACCGAGATCGATCATCTCGCCGAGCTTCGAGATGCCTTCACCGAACATGATGTCGAACTCGACCTGCTTGAACGGCGGGGCGACCTTGTTCTTGACGACCTTCACGCGCGTCTGGTTGCCGGTCGCTTCCTCGCGATCCTTGACCGAGCCGATGCGGCGCACGTCGAGACGCACCGAGGCGTAGAACTTCAGCGCGTTGCCGCCGGTCGTCGTTTCAGGCGAGCCGTACATCACCCCGATCTTCATGCGGATCTGGTTGATGAAGATGACGAGACAGTTCGACCGGCTGATCGTGCCGGTAAGCTTGCGCAGCGCCTGGCTCATCAGGCGAGCCTGGAGACCGACATGGCTGTCGCCCATCTCGCCCTCGATCTCGGCGCGCGGCACCAGCGCGGCGACCGAATCGACAACGAGAACGTCGATCGCGTTGGAGCGCACGAGCGTGTCGACGATCTCCAGTGCCTGCTCACCGGTGTCCGGCTGCGAGACGATCAGTTCGTCGATGTTGACGCCCAGCTTCTTCGCATAAGCAGGATCGAGCGCGTGCTCGGCATCGACGAAGGCCGCCATGCCGCCTGCCTTCTGCGCCTCTGCGATGGCGTGGAGCGCCAGCGTCGTCTTGCCCGAGGATTCCGGACCGAAGATCTCGACGATACGGCCCTTGGGAAGACCGCCGACGCCAAGCGCGATGTCGAGCCCGAGGCTGCCGGTGGAGACCACCTCGACCTTCATCGTTTCCTTCTGGCCGAGCTTCATCGCCGAGCCCTTGCCGAAGGCGCGGTCAATCTGCGCCAGGGCGGCGTCCAGCGCCTTCTGACGATCGGAGTTCGCGCTTGCCATGTTGTTGGGGATCACCTTGAGATTGGCGGCCATTGGGAAGCCCTTTCGCTAGAGCAAGCGCGCGAACCGTTCAACGCGTGAACTTCGTGTATCTTGTTTGTTCCATCGGAACAAGAGGCGAACGAAGTTATTTGCGATAGGTGTGGGAAGGCAGCAGCGGGACCCCGGATCAAGTCCAGGGTGACGGCGCGGGTGTGGCTGAGGCAAGTCGGGTCGATGGGCGAGATGGCGCATGGGCGCACGCCCCTCGACGTTGCTCCGGCCGAACGGACGGGAATGCGAACGAGGACGCGGGAGCCGTGGACGCGAACGGGCGGGCGCTGCGGCTCGTGCCGGGCAGCGCCCCTGCCCCGTTCTTACTGCGCGCTCGTGAGCGTCGTGCGGGAAGCCGGGGCCACCGTGGCGTTGGAAGCGATGGTGTTCGCAGGGGCGCGCGCCGCCATGCGGATCGCGGGCTCGCCCTTCATGCCCGGGAAGCGTGGCCACATGCCCTGGGCGAGTGCCGAGCGGCTGACAGAGTTCTCGCGGCCGGTCTGGCCTTCGTACATCCAGTAATTGCGCAGCACCGTCACGACATAGCCGCGGGTCTCCCAATAAGGGATGCTCTCGATGTAAAGCAGCGGATCGCCATTGTCGCGAACGAGCGAGTTCCATTCGCCAACCGGCTTGGGTCCGGCATTATAGGCGGCGATCACCTTGGGCAGCAGGCCCTGGGTCAGCCCCATGTCGCGAAGCCGCTCAAGATGGCGCTGGCCAATGTCGATATTGGTCGAGGGTCGGGTGAGCGCCGTCTTGTCGACAGTGACGCCGCGCTCGCGCATGTAATCGGTCGCGGCGGCGGGCATGATCTGCATCAGGCCATAGGCGCCCGCGGGCGAGACGACCTTGTTGCGGAAGCCCGATTCCTGCAGCGTGTGCGCGTACACCAGTGCCTTGTCGACGCGCCACCCGGTATCCGGCGTCCAGTTCGGCGTCGGGTAGCGCGTATCGGCGGTGGCGACGAACCCTTCCGGGCAATTGTGCGCGAGCCAGACGACGCTTGCCGGCAGGTTCATCTGCTCGGTGACACGCACGAGGCTGGCGAATTCGGCTTTCGGGCCGATCTTCGCCTGCTGGCGGATGACGGTGTCGGCGGCGCCCTCCTCGCCGATCTCGATCAGGGCAGCGGCGACGCGGATGTTCGGGCGACGCTCAAGGCTGGCCCAGTCGCTGGTCACCTTCTGCGGCTTCACCGCGGCGGTGCGCATCCCGAGCGCCTGACGGGCGAGCTGGCCGTAGAAGGTCTCGCCATATTGGGCGGCATTCTTGAGCCGTGCCTCGATTCGGTCCGGGCGGCCGCAGACCATGTCGGAGCGGCTTGCCCAGTAGAGGCCGGCGGCGCGCATGTCGGTGTCCCCGGCGCGGGCGGAGACCGCCTCGAAGCCTTCACCGGCGGCGGCGCAATCGTTCTGGCGCCAGGCAGCGAGGGCCGACGTCCAGCGGCCGTGAGTGGCCCAATCGCCCTGCCCGCGCGAGGCCTTGTCACCGACGCGACGAGCATCGGCATCGAGCCCCTGGAGGAAATAGATCCATGCGACGCGCGATTGCCATTCGGTCTGCGCCTCCGGCGTCAGCCCGCTGGTGGAATCGAGCAGGGATTCGGCCTCGCGGCCCATGTCGCCCTTCACATAGGGCTGCATCTTCAGCGCAAGATCGGCGGCGATCGCATCGCTGCGCGTCGCCTTGGCGCGAACGCGGGTGGGCGCGCCATTCTGCCACACGAGGCGCTGCGCGACCGGGAGCGCAGGCAGCTCCTCCGCGCCGCGCATCTTGGCGAGGCGCGCGATCGCCTCCGCCTGCGGCAGTTCCGGCGCTTCAGTGAGGAGGCGCACCAGTGGCTCAAGCTCGACGCGGGGCGAGCCCTTGGCGGTGTACAGCTCGGCGCGGGCGTAATTGTGCAAGGGCCCGGGCGCCATGGAATCGAGGCCGATCTGCGCATCCTGCCAGCGGCTTTCGCGGATCGCGGTGAAGACGGCGCGATATTGCGTGCGCTGCTCCGCGGTCAGCTGGTTCGGGATCACCGGCTTGGCCGACGCCTCGCGCGCGGGCTCGGCCGAGGCCAGCACCGGCGTCATCGCGGCGAGCGATGCTGCGGTCAGCAACTTCCGGATCACTTCGTTTCCCCCGTTTTCCCGGCGATCAGCATTTGCAGGTTCCTCCACGCCTCTGCCTTGAGCGCGGGCCGCTCCACCAACATGCGCGGGTGGAAGCTCGCGATGGCTTCGGTCGTTTTCCCGTTGCTGTGGTTAAGTACCTGTAAATGATGACTGGCTGCCATGACGTTCGCCGACAGGATCGCACGGCTCGCCGCATCGCCGAGCACCAGAAGCCGTTTCGGCGCAACGAGCGCGACATGGTGACGGGCGATCTCGCCGAGCCGCGCCTCCATGTCGCGCGGCAGCCGGCCGACGGCCGGGCGCGCGGCGCAGACGCTGGCGAGGTGGACATCGGCACGGCTGCGGCCGATCGCAGCGAGCATCCGATCAAACAGGCGACCGGCACTGCCGCCAAGCAGCGAATCGGCCGCATCCCGCTCTGGGCAATCGACGAGGATCATGAGATCGGCGTCGAGCGGACCAGTCGCCGAGACGAGGGGGATGCCCCAGCCCGCCTCCGGCGCGCCATCGCCTGTGCGCCACGCAAGGAACGTGTCGAGCGTCTGCGGCAAGGCGGCGGCATCAGTTGCCGGCGCCGGCGCCGCAATCGCCGGGGACGCTACGGCAAGCGGCTCCTCGGCGCCCAGCCAGTCGAACGGATCGTCGCCGACGAGCACGTCGACGCCGACATCCCGCCACCATTCCAGTGTACTTGCGGCCTGTTGCCGCCAATCGTGGTTTTGCTCGGCCCCCATCGCATTACCGTTAGCGCAATGGTTGACGCAGCGGTCAATTCGCTCGACAGCCGATGAGGATAGGACGTTGCCGGCGCGCGCCCGAACGCGCGCCCGATCAAGGCTAGCGGTCGAGGCTAGCGATCAGGGGCCGGCGGATGGAGATGGTGATGAGCGAACGCGAGTCGATGCCTTATGACGTGGTGATCGTTGGTGCGGGGCCGGCCGGCCTCAGCGCGGCGATCCGCCTGAAACAGCTCGCGGCGGAAAAAGAGGCCGAAATCTCGGTCTGCGTGCTCGAGAAGGGCAGCGAAGTGGGCGCACACATCCTCTCGGGCGCGGTGATCGATCCGCGGAGCCTCGACGAGCTGCTGCCGAACTGGCGCGAGGACGGCTGCCCGCTGGCGGAAGTGCCGGTGACGCAGAACATCCACTGGGTGCTGAGCAAGCAGGGCAAGTTCAACATGCCCCACCTCATCACCCCGCCGTTCATGCACAACAAGGGCACGTACACCGGGAGCCTGGGCAATCTGTGCCGCTGGCTGGCGGGCAAGGCCGAGGAGCTGGGCGTCGAGATCTTCCCGGGCTTCGCCGCGGCCGAGATCCTGTTCAACGAGGACGGCAGCGTGAAGGGCGTTGCGACCGGCGACATGGGCGTGGCGCGCGACGGCACCCGCAAGCCCGATTACCAGCCGGGCCTCGAGCTGCATGCGAAATACACCTTCTTCTCCGAGGGGTGCCGTGGGCATCTGTCGAAGGAGCTGATGCGCATTTTCGACCTGCGCGCCGATTGCGATCCGCAATCCTATGGCCTTGGCATCAAGGAATTGTGGGACATCGACCCCGCGCTGCACGAGCCGGGCAAGGTGATCCACACGCAAGGGTGGCCGCTGAGCGAGAGCGACACCAATGGCGGCGGCTGGATCTATCATCAGGCGAACGGGCAGGTGAGCCTGGGTCTCGTCACCTGGCTCAATTATTCCAACCCCTATGTCTTCCCGTTCGCCGAAATGCAGCGCTGGAAGACGCATCCCGAGATCGCGCGGCTGCTGAAGGGCGGCAAGCGCGTGAGCTATGGCGCGCGCGCGATCAGCGACGGCGGTTTGCAGTCGATCCCGAAGCTCGTGTTCCCGGGCGGCGCGCTGATCGGTGACAGCGCCGGCTTCCTCAACGTGCCGCGCATCAAGGGCACGCACACGTCGATGAAGAGCGGCATGATGGCCGCCGAGGCCGCGGTCGACGCAATCCTGTCGCAGCGTCAGGGCGACGAGCTGACCGCCTATCCGGCGGCGTTCGAGACGTCGTGGGTGAAGAAGGAGCTGTCGATCGTCCGCAACGTCGCGCCGCTGGTGAAGAAGTTCGGCGACTTCATGGGTTCGGGCATCGCCGGCATCGCGATGTGGATGGAGTATATCGGCCTGAAGTGGCCGCTGACCATGAAGCAGCATGCCGACCATGAGACCTTGTGGCGCAAGGATCTGGCGAAGAAGATCGACTATCCCAAGCCCGACGGGGTGCTGACGTTCGATCGCCTCTCGTCGGTGTTCCTGTCGAACACCAATCACGAGGAGGACCAGCCGATCCACCTGACGCTGAAGGACCCGAACATCCCGGTCGAATACGACCTGCCGCTGTATGACGAGCCGGCGCAGCGTTACTGCCCGGCGGGGGTGTATGAGATCGTCGGCGAGGAAACGGGCGATCCGAAGTTCGTGATCAACGCGCAGAATTGCGTCCACTGCAAGACGTGCGACATCAAGGACCCGACGCAGAACATCAACTGGGTGGTGCCCGAGGGCGGCGGTGGCCCGAACTATCCCAACATGTAAGCTGCTGGCAGCGGCGGCGCTTGCGGCGATTATCGCCGCAGCGCCGGCGCATGCCGCCGCGCCCGACCTGCTCGCCTATCTGAAGGCACGGGCCGCGAGCGGTGACGATGCGGCCGATCAGGCCGCAGCTTATTATACCCAGACGCTGAATGCGACGCCGGACGATCCGCGGGTGGCGGCCTATGCCTATCGCGAGGCGATCAGCGCGGGCGACTTGGCACTGGCGCTGCGGGCCGCCCGCGCGCTCGGCCCGTCCGCGCCGGCCGATGCCGACCTTCTGATCGTCGCTGATGCCGCCGTGCGTGGCGACCGCGCAGCCGCGGACAGCGCGATCGCCCGGCTCGCCAAGGGGCGACTGGCGGTGCTGGCAGCGCCGCTGGCGGGCTGGGCGGCTTTCGAGCGCGGCGAGGACCCGCTGCCGCTGCTCGCCGCGCATCGCGACGACATGGTGGCGCGGCGCTTCGCCGGCGAGGCACGCGGGCTGATCCTGATCGCGCAGGGGCATCATGCCGAAGGACTGGCGACGCTGCGCGCGGTAATGAGCACCGGGCAGGCGGGCGAGGACCTGCGCATCGCGGCGGCGCGCCTGCTGATCGGGGCGGGCCGGACCGAGGATGCACGATCGCTGCTGATGGGCGATGCGGCGCCGATCGCCGCTCTGCGCGCCAAGCCTGCCGGCGGCGCGAAGCCCTCGCTGGGGTTCGGTGCGTCGATATTGTTCACGCGCGTCGCGACCGACATTGCGCTTGGGCCCCCGGGCCCGCTTCCGCTGTCGCTCGCCCAGGCGGCGGTGATCGCGGACCCGACCAATGACCGCGCGAAGTTGCTGCTGGCCTATGCGCTGGGGCGCAGCGGTCAGGAAGACCGCGCGCTGACGACGCTGGCCGAGATCCCGGAAGCCAGCCCCTATATCGAGCCGGCGCGCGCCGGCCGGGTGCAGACGCTGAGCCAGTCGGGCCGAATGGAGCAGGCGTTGGCGGAAGCGAAGGCCCTGGCGAGCGATGGATCGCGGGCGGAATCGCGACGCTATGCCGATCTGCTGATCGAGGCGGGCAAGCCGCGGGAGGCGGCCGCGATCTATCGTCGGCTGATCGACGATGCGGACACGCCCGAATGGTCGCAGTGGCTGCAATATGGTGCGGCGCTGGACGAGGCCGACGACTGGCCGCGCGCGCGCGCCGCGCTGCAGAAGGCCGTCGAACTCGCGCCCGACGAGCCGCTGGCGCTGAACTACCTTGGCTATGCGCGCATCATCCGCGGTGAGGCGATCGCGGAATCGGAAGCGCTGCTCGAGAAAGCGAACCGGTTGCGCCCCGACGATGCCGCGATCGCGGACTCGCTGGCTTGGGCCTATTACCTGTCCGGCAAAGCCGATCGCGCATTGCCCCTGATCGAGCGCGCCGCAGCGGCCTCCCCCGACAATGCCGAGATCGGCGAGCATCTCGGCGATATCTACTGGACACTCGGCCGCCGGTTCGAGGCCCGTTATGCGTGGCGCGCGGCGAAGCTGACGGCGGAGGACGCGGAGAGCGCGCGGCTCGAGGCCAAGATCGCGAACGGGCCGGGCCAACAGAGATCAGTCGAAGAGAAATAATGCCGCACATCGTCGAGGCCGCGCCGGCCAAGCTGAACCTGGCGCTTCACGTCCGCCGCCGGCGCCCGGACGGCTATCATGACCTGGAGACGCTGTTCGCCTTTTGCCGTGACGGCGACGTGGTGACGCTGGCCGACGCGCTGGAGGATTCGCTGCTGATCAGCGGGCCGTTTGCCGAGGGGCTGGGTACCGGTGACGCTTGGCCGGCAGGCAATCTGGTCGTGCGCGGGGCCGAGGCTTTTCGCGCCGCCTTCGGCATCGACCAGCGCCATGCGATCGCACTGGAGAAGAACCTGCCGATCGCATCCGGCATTGGCGGCGGATCGGCCGATGCGGCGGCGACGCTGCGGGCGCTGGCACGGCGGCACGGGATCGCGCTGGATGATGCGCGGCTGGTGGCGATCGCCGCCGCGCTTGGGGCCGACGTGCCGGCCTGCCTTTCCGGGAAGACCGCGTTCGGGACCGGCAAGGGTGACGCGCTCGTGCCGCTCGATGGCTGGTCCGGCACACCGGCGCTGCTGGTGAACCCTGGCGTTGCCGTTTCGACCGGGCCGGTGTTCGCAGGGTGGGATGGCGTGGATCGCGGCGCGCTGGATCCTGCCGACCCGCTTGGTGGGCGCAACGACCTCGAGCCCCCTGCTCGCGCGATCGCACCGGTGATCGCGGAGGTAGTGTCGCTGCTTCAGGCGCAACCGGGCGTGACGATGGCGCGCATGTCGGGTTCGGGCGCGACCTGTTTCGCGCTGTTCGAGACGGAAGCCGCCCGTGATGCCGCTGCGGCGGCGGTCGCCAGCCATGCGCCGTGCTGGTGGCGGATGGCGACGGTGCTGGCATGATCCGGCTGGATGACAATGGCACGGTCGCGGTGCTGACGCTCGACCGCCCGGCGCAGCGCAACGCGCTCGCGACCCCGGACTGGCGGCTGCTTGAAGATACGATCGCCGCAGTGCCGCGATCTGCGGCGGCGGTGCTGCTGCGATCCTCAACGCCGGGCATCTTTTCCGCGGGTGCGGACCTGCGCGATCTGGCGCTGCTGGCCGAGGACGCGGGCCGGCGTGCCCCGTTCCGGCTGGCGATGCGCGGCGCGATCGACGCGCTGGCGGCGCTGCCGATGCCGGTGGTGGCCGCGATCGACGGCGGCTGTTTCGGGGCTGGTGTCGCACTGGCGCTGGCGGCCGACCTGCGGATCGCGAGCGATCAGGCGAGTTTCGCGGTGCCGCCCGCGCGGCTCGGCATCGCTTATCCGGCCGAGGATGTCGCGCGGCTGTCGGCGCGGGTCGGCGAAGCGCAGGCAGCGCGGCTGCTGTTCACCGGCGCGACGATCGACGCCGCGGAAGCTGTGCGCATCGGACTGGTGGATACGATCGGCGACGGCGCGGCGGTGGCAGCGGCAATCGCCGAGAACGATCCCGCTGCGCTGGTGACACTGAAGGCGATGCTCCGGTCGCCGAGCGACGCCGGCCATGCCGCGGCGTTCGAGGACAGCTTCGCTAATCCCCGCTTCGCTGCCGCCACGCAGCGCTACCGCTGAAGCTGGGGCGTTGATCGTGCGCGGGCGGCAGGCGATAGATGACCAATGCCGATCGACGAAACCCGCCGCTTCATCCCCGTGCGCATCGCGGTGCTCACCGTTTCCGACACGCGCGGGCTGGCGGAGGACCGATCCGGCGACACGCTGATCGCTCGGCTGAGCGACGCGGGGCACGAACTGGCGGAACGCGCGATCCTGCGCGACGATTGCGACGCCATCGTCGCCCTGCTGCACCGTTGGATCGACGACGAGAACGTCGATTGCATCATCACCACCGGCGGCACCGGCGTGACGGGCCGCGACGTGACGCCCGAGGCGGTGGAACGGGTGGCGGACAAGATGATCCCAGGGTTCGGCGAACTGTTCCGCTGGCTGTCGTACCAGACGATCGGCACCTCGACGGTGCAGTCCCGCGCCTGCGCCTGCGTGGCGCGCGGGACCTATATCTTTGCCCTGCCCGGCTCGACGGGCGCGGTGAAGGATGCGTGGGACGGGATCCTGGCGAGCCAGCTCGATAGCCGCCACGGGCCCTGCAACTTCGTGGAACTGATGCCGCGGCTGATGGAGCGCTGAGCGGCGGCGTTGGGCAGCTTGACGTAACGGCCGGCGGATTTGGGGCACGCTGCGGGACCCCGGCTCAAGGCCGGGGTGGCGGGGATCGGTCTATCGGCGCAAACCAGCTCGGGGCGACTCAGCGCCAGCCGAGTGCCGGCGCGACGTGCGTCAGGATCGCCTCTATGACATGGGCATTATAGTCGACACCAAGCTGGTTCGGCACCGTCAGCAACAGCGTATCGGCTTCGGCGATCGCCTCGTCGGCGCGGAGCTGCTCGATCAGCCGGTCGGGCTCGTCGGCATAGCTGCGGCCGAAGACGGCGCGCATATTGTCGATCACGCCGATTTGGTCCTCGCTGCGATCACGCCCGAAATAGGCGCGGTCGCGATCGTCGACGAGCGCGAAGATCGAGCGGGAGACGGAGACGCGCGGGGCGCGATCGTGGCCTGCCGCGGCCCAAGCCTCGCGATAGGCGCGGATCTGCTTCGCCTGCTGGACGTGGAACGGCTCCCCGCTCTCGTCCATCTTCAGCGTCGAGCTTTGCAGGTTCATGCCCATCTGCGCCGCCCACGCCGCGGTCGAGTTCGAGCCGGCGCCCCACCAGATGCGGTCCCGCAAGCCCGGCGCGTGCGGTTCGAGGCGCAGCAGGCCGGGCGGGTTGGGGAACATCGGGCGCGGGTTGGGCTGCGCGAAGCCCTCTCCCTTCAGCAGTTCGAGGAACACCTCGGCATGGCGGCGGCCCATGTCGGCATCGCTCTGGCCCTCGGCCGGCTGGTAGCCGAAGTGGCGCCAGCCATCGATCACCTGCTCGGGCGAGCCGCGGCTGATGCCGAGCTGAAGTCGGCCGCGCGAGATGAGATCCGCCGCGCCGGCGTCCTCCGTCATGTAGAAGGGGTTTTCGTAGCGCATGTCGATGACGCCGGTGCCGATCTCGATCCGCCTGGTGCGCGCGCCGACGGCCGCCAGCAGCGGAAAGGGCGAGGCCAGTTGCTGCGCGAAATGGTGGACGCGGAAATAGGCGCCGTCCGCGCCAAGCTCCTCCGCCGCCACCGCAAGGTCGATCGACTGGAGCAGCACGTCGCTCGCCGAGCGAGTCGCGGATTGCGGGGACGCGGACCAATGGCCGAACGAGAGGAAGCCGATCTTTTTCATGTAGAAGAAGCTGGCGAGTTACGCCTGTGATCACAAGGCCGCGCGAGGAACCGCAGGGTTTCCGTTACTGCTCAATGCGTTAGCCGAGCCGCAAAAGCTTGGAATCATTGACAGGACAATATATATACCAGCCGTTATGGAAACAGCCACCATCCCCGCCCCCAAGGGCCGCCCGCGCGAGTTCTGCACGGAAGCGGCGCTGGCGGCGGCGCTTCGCGTATTCTGGAGCAAGGGTTATGAGGGCGCCTCGCTGGCCGATCTGACGGAAGCGATGGGCATCACCAAGCCAAGCCTCTACGCCGCCTTCGGCAACAAGGAGGCGCTGTTCCACAAGGCGCTCGACCTCTACGAGGCCGAGAAGCTGGAATATACCCGCGAGGCGCTGCTGGAGCCGACCGCCCGCAAGGTCGCCGAATTCTACATGCGCGGCGCGCTCGACGCGCAGATGAGCTGCAGCGAGCCCAAGGGCTGCCTTGGCGTCATCAGCTCGGTCGCGTGCGGTTCCGAGGCGGAGGCGATCAAGGCCGATGTGGTGGCACGGCGCGCCTCCTCGCAGGTGATGCTGGTCGAGCGGTTCCGCCAGGCGCAGCGCGACGGCGACCTGCCCGAGCACGTCGATCCCGAAGGGCTCACGAGCTATCTCTATGCCCTGCTGCAGGGAATGGCAGTGCAGGCCGGATCGGGCGCGACGCGCGAGGAGCTGGAGCGGCTGATCGAGACCAGCATGGCGATGTGGCCGAGCAAGTAGCGCTCGGCCGCTCGATTAAAGTACCGATCGGTAGAAAAGGCGATTGACGCGCCGGTCGGTGGTTTATATACCCCTTGGTACGGAATGAAGTGAAGCGACGCAGTTAGCCGCTCCCACGCGGTGTACCGCAGGCTTCGTCTCAGGATCTGACGACATTTTCCACCGGGCGCAGTGCGTCGCCGGCAACGGCGAGTGCTGTCCGGTGTACCAAAGGGAGAGTTTCCATGGCTTATCTGGCCTTTTCCGAAGCGAGCAGTGTCGGCGGGCAGGTCGCCCGCTCCTTCGTGCCGCAGCTCGTCAACGAATCCGAAGTGGAAGCCAAGGCGCCGAACCTGTCGGCGCTGGACTGGCTGGTGGTGGCGCTGGCCAAGCGTGACCGGCTGTCCTCGCTGCGCGAGCCGAGCCGGCTGTCGGTGGCGATGGGGACGATCTTCGGGTCGCGCGGCAATCCGCGACTGGCCGACGAGCGGCTCGAGGCGCTGCGCCGGATCGCGGTGCTGAGCTGGCACTTCGGCTATACGGTGCCGGGGCGCGAAGTGGAGCGCTTCCTCGCGGCGGGCTTCACGCCCGAACAATATGAGCTGGTGGTCGACAGCATCAGCGCGGACCAGCAGGCGCAGCGCAAGGAACGCTTCCGCGCCGCCGCCTGATCGATCAGCCGGCGTTGAGCTTCTGCAGCGCGATGCCGGCGAGGTTCTGCGTACGCCGCAGGTAGCGGATTACGAGCCGCCCCGGCGGCCGCGGCAGCGCGCGGAAACGATCGAGATGCTGGCGGCAGGAGGCGGGGCACCGAACGGCGCCGTTTGCCTGCGCGATCACCGCCGCGGCGTCGCCGAGCAGCAACGCATCCTCTAGGGCCAGATCATGCGCGAGCCGCGTCGCCTCGATCAGCGCCAGCCACTCCGCATCCATGCTGCTGCCCGGCCCGAGATCGCGCGTGACATAGCTGCGGCCGGCGGCGACCACAACGATCTCCATGCCGGAAGGCCGGCTGCCGCCATCGAAGAAGATCTTCACGCGCGGCGCCATTCGCCCTGCGCGATCCCGTCGAGCGACCAGTCCCCGATCCTCCACCGCACCAGCCGGAGCGTGCCGTGACCGACCGCCGCCGTCATCCGCCGCACCTGGCGATTGCGTCCCTCGCGGATCGTGAGGCGCAGCCAGTGATCCGGGATGCTGGCGCGGTAGCGGATCGGCGGCACACGCGGCCAGAGATCCGGGGGGTAGATCGCCTCCACCTCCGCCGGGCGGGTGACACCATCCTTCAGCGTGACGCCGCGGCGCAGCCGGTCGAGCGCCTCGGCGCTCGGCTCGCCTTCCACCTGGACAAGATAGGTCTTGGGCAGCTTGAATCTGGGATCCGCGATCCGCGCCTGGAGGCGGCCATCATCCGTCAGGAGCAGCAACCCTTCGCTGTCGCGATCGAGCCGGCCGGCGGGATAGACGCCGGGGACGTCGATATAGTCCGACAGCGTCGCCCGCTTGGTGTCCGTGCCGCGATCGGTGAACTGGCTCAGCACGTCATAGGGCTTGTTGAACAGGATCAGCGCCACGCGGTGAGACTTTGCGCGCCGACCAGACCTGCCCCCTGCATCATGCTCTGCGCCACCGCTTCCGCCACCTTGATGCCATCGACGGCGGCGGAGAGGATGCCGCCGGCATAGCCAGCGCCCTCGCCCGCCGGAAAGAGCCCGGCGGTATTGAGGCTCTGCATGTCCTTGCCGCGCGTGAAGCGGACCGGCGAGGACGTGCGCGTCTCCACCCCCGTCATCACCGCATCCTCATGATCATAGTCGCGGATCTGCCGGCCGAAGACGGGGATCGCCTCGCGCATCGCCTCGACGACGAAGCCGGGCAGTACGTCGGCGAGGTCGGTCGGCGTCACGCCGGGGCGGTACGACGGGACGACGCTGCCCAGTTCGGTCGACGTGCGGCCAGCGAGGAAATCACCGACCCGTTGCGCCGGCGCCTTGTAGTTCGATCCACCGGCGACGAAGGCCTTTTCCTCCAGCCGGCGCTGAAGCGCGATGCCGGCGAGCGGATCGCCGGGATAGTCGCGCGCAGGGTCGATCGCGACGACGAAGCCCGAATTGGCGTTGCGCTCGTTGCGGGAATATTGGCTCATGCCATTGGTGGCGACGCGCCCCTCCTCGGACGTGGCGGCCACGACCGTGCCGCCGGGGCACATGCAGAAGCTGTAGACCGTCCGCCCGTTCTTGCAGTGATGCGAGATATGATATTCCGCGGCGCCGAGGATCGGGTGGCCGGCATCGTCGCCGAAGCGAGCGCGGTCGATCCAGGATTGCGGATGTTCGATCCGGACGCCGATCGCGAACGGCTTGGCCTCCACATGGACGCCGGCCTGCTGCAGCATCGCGAAGGTATCGCGCGCGCTGTGGCCGACGGCGAGCACGACATGTTCTGCCTCCAGGTATCCGCCGCCCGCCAGATGAAGCCCGCGCACGCGGCGCACGCCCGAACCGTCGGTGGCGATGTCGAGCCCGTCGACGCGGGTGGAGAAGCGATACTCCCCGCCGAGCGATTCGATCGTCTCGCGGATGCTCTCCACCATCGTCACCAGGCGGAACGTGCCGATATGCGGATGCGCCTCGGTCAGGATCTCCTCCGGGGCGCCGGCTTTGACGAACTCGGTCAGCACCTTGCGATTGAGATGCCGGGGATCCTTGATCCGGCTGTAGAGCTTGCCGTCCGAGAAGGTACCCGCCCCGCCCTCGCCGAACTGGACGTTCGACTCAGGGTTGAGCACGCTGCGGCGCCACAGCCCCCAGGTGTCCTTCGTGCGTTCGCGCACCACCTTGCCGCGATCGAGGACAATCGGACGATATCCCATCTGCGCCAGGATCAGCGCGGCGAAGAGGCCGCACGGCCCCGCCCCGACCACCACCGGGCGCGGGGCGCCGGCAGGGGCCGTGCCGATCGGGCGATATTCGGTGTCGGGGGTCGGCTGAACATCCTGATCCGCCGCGAACCGCGCGAGCAGTGCCGCCTCGTCGGCGACCTCGACGTCAACCGTATAGACCAGCATGATCCGGCCGCGCTTGCGGGCATCGTTGCCGCGCCGTGCAACGCTGTGGCCAAGCAACTCGTGCGACGCGAGGCCAAGCCGATCAGCGATGGCGGCGGGCAAGTGTTCGGCGGCGTGGCGGAGCGGCAATCGCAAATTGGTCAGGCGGATCATGCCGCGCCTTTACAGCGGGATGGCGCGCCTTGCTAACCGCACGTGCACGGCCGGTTATGGTATTTGCCAATCGGCTTCCTAGATGGCGCAAGCCCCGGCCGGGGCAGCCTACCTCCCCTTCCGGAGAAGCAATGCAACCTGTCATTTCGATCCGTGGCCTGCGCAAGGCCTATGCTTCCGGTCATCAGGCGCTGAAGGGAGTGGACCTCGATATCGCGCGCGGCGAGATCTTCGCGCTGCTCGGCCCCAATGGTGCGGGGAAGACGACGCTGATCGGCGCGATCTGCGGCCTGGTGACGGCGACGGGCGGAACGGTGCTGGTCGACGGTTATGACAATGTTCGCCAGTATCGCGAGGCACGCGCGCGCATCGGGCTGGTGCCGCAGGAACTCTACACGGATCAGTTCGAGCCGGTTGGCGCGACCGTCGCGTTCAGCCGTGGGCTGTTCGGCCGGCCGCCCAACCCCGCGCTGGTCGAGGAACTGCTGCGCGAACTGTCACTGTGGGACAAGCGAGACGCGCAGATCAAGGAACTGTCGGGCGGCATGAAACGCCGGGTGATGATCGCCAAGGCGCTGGCGCACGAACCCGAGATCCTGTTCCTCGACGAGCCGACCGCCGGCGTCGACGTGGAGCTTCGCCGTGACATGTGGGCGATGGTGCGGCGACTGCGCGAGCGCGGCGTGACCATCATCCTCACCACCCATTATATCGAGGAGGCCGAGGAGATGGCCGACCGGATCGGCGTGATCGATCGCGGCGAACTGGTGCTGGTCGAGGAAAAGGCCACGCTGATGAAGAAGCTGGGCCGCAAGGAGCTGATCGTCCAGTTGGCCGAGCCGCTCGACGCACTGCCGCCCAGCCTCGCCGACTGGAAGCTGGACCTCACCGCCGATGGGCGCGAGCTGCGCTACGTCTTCGATCGCCACGCCGAGCGCACCGGCGTTCCGTCGCTGCTGGCGCGGCTGCGCGATCTCGGCATCGAATTCTCGGATCTCAACACTCACCAAAGCTCGCTGGAGGAAATCTTCGTCGGGCTGGTCAACGATCGGCGGGCCGCATGAACCAGAGCAGCATCAACCCGGCCCGCTTCAACGCCCGCGGCGTCTGGGCCCTCTACCGCTTCGAAATGCATCGTTTCCGCCGGACCTTGTGGACCGGCCTTGCCGTGCCGGTGATCACGACGACGCTTTACTTCGTCGTCTTCGGCTCCGCGATCGGATCGCGCATGACCGAGGTGAACGGCATTCCCTATGGCAGCTTCATCGTGCCCGGGCTGATGATGCTGTCGCTGTTCCAGGAAAGCACGTTCAACGGCGCGTTCGGCATCCACATGCCGCGCTTCACCGGGACGATCTACGAACTGCTTTCCGCCCCCATGTCCGCGTTCGAGACGGTGCTGGGCTATGTCGGCGCGGCGGCGACCAAGGCGATGGCGGTGGCGCTGGTGATCCTGGGCACCGCTCACCTCTTCGTCGATGTCGAGGTGGCGCACCCGGTGGCCATGCTGGCGTTCCTGATGCTCGTCGCCTGCGCCTTCTCGCTCTTCGGCTTCGTGCTGGGGGTGTGGGCCAAGGGCTTCGAGCAATTGCAGGTCATCCCCCTGCTCGTCGTGACCCCGCTGACCTTCCTCGGCGGCGCTTTCTACTCGCTCGACATGCTGCCCGAGCCGTGGCGCACGGTGACGCTGTTCAACCCGATCGCGTATCTCATCAACGGCTTCCGCTGGACCTTCTTCGGCACCGCGGACGTGTCGCCGCTGATCAGCCTTGCCGTGACGGCCGGCTTCCTGGCGGTGTGCCTGGCCGCAGTGTGGTGGATATTCCGCACCGGCTATCGCCTGAAGGCGTGAGCCGCGATTGCGCGATTGAGCAACCGCGGCCAAGGCGTTGAGCATGGACTATGTCGCGCTCAAGACCCACGTCGCGCACATCATCGCGCCCAGCGGCGATTCGCTGGCGCATGTGCATGGCGGCATGGCGGTGCTGCTGCTCGCGCGGCTGATCACGCGCCGGTCGCTGGCGACGCCGATCCCGCTGCTGTGCGTGGTGGTGCTGCAGGCGATCAACGAGTGTATCGACCGGTACAACCATGGATCATGGCGCTGGCCGGACACGATCGGCGATACGCTGAACACGCTGTTCTGGCCGACCGTGCTGTTCATCGGCCTGCGGCTGCGGCGGCAGCGCGAGCATTGAGCCTGAAAAGTCCCTGATCTGCCGCAAGATCAGGAACCGTTGCCGGCGACCGGGCTTCATGAAGGCAGGCAAGCCTCTGCCGCTTCAGGGAGCCCATGAATGCTGGCGATGAATTACCGCGGGCCGTATCGCGTCCGCGCCGACGAACGACCGATGCCCAAGATCCTGCATCCCGAGGATGCGATCGTGCGCGTCACCCGATCCTGCATCTGCGGATCGGACCTCCACCTCTATCACGGCATGGTGCCCGACACGCGGGTGGGCATGACGTTCGGGCACGAATTCTGCGGGATCGTGGAGGAAGTGGGGCCGGAGGTGCAGAACCTGAAGCGCGGCGATCACGTGATCGTGCCATTCAACATCGCCTGCGGGAAATGCCATTTCTGCCAGCAGGGCCTGTTCGGCAATTGCCATGAATCGAACGCCCAGGCGACCGCGGTCGGCGGCATCTTCGGCTATTCGCATACCGCCGGCGGCTATGACGGCGGGCAGGCGCAATATGTTCGCGTGCCCTATGCCGATGTGGGCCCGACGGTGATCCCGGAATGGATGGACCCGGATGATGCGGTGCTGCTGACCGACGTGGTGCCGACCGGCTACCAGGCCGCCGAGATGGGCGGCATCCAGAAGGGCGACACCGTCGTCGTGTTCGGCGCCGGCCCCGTTGGCCTGATGGCGGCGCGATCGGCCTGGCTGTTTGGCGCAGGCCGCGTGATCGTGATCGACCATCTCGACTATCGCCTTGAGTTCGCCCGCGTCTTTGGCCCGGCGGAGGTCTATAATTTCCGCGAGATCGACGACGTCGTCGTGTTCCTGAAGAAGCAGACCGATTCGCTGGGCGCCGACGTGTGCATCGACGCGGTCGGCGGCGACGCGGCGGGCAATGCGATCCAGTACGTGCTCGGCACCAAGCTGAAGCTGGAAGCGGGCAATGCCATCGCGCTCCACTGGGCGATCAATTCGGTGAAGAAGGGCGGGATCGTCTCGATCGTCGGCGTCTATGGTCCGACGGGCAACATCGTGCCGATCGGCAACGTGGTGAACAAGGGCATCACCATCCGTGCCAACCAGGCATCGGTGAAGCGCCTGCTGCCGCGGCTGATCGATCACGTGAAGGCCGGACACATAAACCCTAAGGCGATGATCACGCACCGCGTGCCGCTGGAGGACGTGGCCGACGCCTATCACATCTTCTCCGCCAAGCTCGACGGCTGCATCAAGCCGCTGCTGCTGCCCAACGGCCAGTGAGAGAGGACGCAAGGATGACGAAAGCCATGGTGGATACGTCCACGATCCCCGGCTGGGGCGTCGATGCCGAGCCGGACAACAACCCGACCTGGCCGATCCGGCACATCGAGAACCAGACGCGGGGGCTGACCTGGGAACGCCCGGCGCAGCAGAGCCCCAAGGTGGAGGTGCTGCGATCGATCGAGCACAACCGGCTGCCCGCGGTGATCGGCACCTCGACCCCGCCGAGCGGGCTTTCGGGCATGATTCGCCGCTACGCCTTCCGCCACAGCGAATCCGACTGGTGGCACTGGCTGCTGCTGATGGGCGCGGACCGGATCAACGTGGTCGAGGGCGTGGTCGAGGATTTGGCCAAGGGCAAGGTGCCCAACGTACCGGCCGAGATGGGCGCGCAGGCCGAGTGGAAGCATAACAAGGCGGGCTTTGCGCTGAAGGCGGGTGCGGTGCTGGCCGTTGGTGTTGGTTTGTTCGCGGCGCTACGCGGCGGGAAGAGCAAGTCCTCGACCTGGCCATCCTCTGCCCCGCGGCAGCTCCCGCCGCCGCCCGCACCGAAACGACCGACCCACGAAGCGGCTTGGGTGACGCCGACACCGCCAGGATTGACGCCCGAGCCGCCGGCCCCTCCGGGAACGGCGCCGTTCAAGGTGGAGCCTCCCGAAGGCAATTGATCGATAGCGTCACCCCGGCTGCGCGCCGGGGTGACGAACCATTATTGCGCCAGGTAGCGTTCCAGATCGTCACTGCCGCCGATTCGCTCTCCCTGGATGAACACCTGCGGCGTGGTGGCGACGCCATGCTCGTCCTTGAACGCATCCACCTCCCCGCGCGTGGCGAGGATGTGATCCTCCACCGTATAGCCCGCCTGCTCGAGCATCTCCTTGGCGCGCACGCCGAAGGGGCAGGTGTGATCGGGCAGCACCATGCGATAGAGGGTCGCTTTCTTCGTCTCGGCCATGTCGAACTTCCGTTGTTGCGGCGCGTCAGCGAAGCAGCGGCGCCCGCGTTCCGGGGCGGGCTCGAAATTTCCGCCCGGCCGCCCCATCTTGGGCGGCGAATGGAGGCGCTGATGACAAGCTACCGCAAGATCGACGAAGCGATCGCCGCACTGACCCCCGAGCAATATTACGTGACGCAGGAGAGCGGCACCGAGCGGCCGGGCACCGGCGCCCTGCTCTACAACAAGGAGCCTGGGATCTATGTCGACGTGGTCTCGGGCGAGCCGCTGTTCGCGAGTTCTGACAAATATGAATCCGGCTGCGGCTGGCCGAGCTTCACCAAGCCGATCGAGCCCGCGAACGTGACGGAGCTCGCCGATCACTCGCACTTCATGACCCGCACCGAAGTGCGCTCCAAGCACGGCGACAGCCATCTGGGCCATGTCTTCCCCGATGGGCCGCGTGATCGCGGTGGGCTTCGTTACTGCATCAATTCGGCCTCGCTCCGCTTCGTCCACCGCGACGACATGGAGGCGCAAGGCTATGGCGCGTACCTGCCGCAGGTCGAGGAAGTCGCCTGACACGACCGGCTGACTGACCATCGCGGCGGCGCGGCTCATCGCATCGCGCCGCCGCGGTGTTCCGCATCCGTTCCGCAGCTGCTATAGGCCCGCAGATGGAAGGCGGATCGACTCGCAAGATCATCCATGTCGACATGGACGCCTTCTTCGCGTCGGTGGAGCAGCGTGACGACCCGGCGCTGCGCGGCAAGCCCGTTGCGGTCGGCAGCGCCGCCGCGCGCGGCGTGGTGGCGGCGGCGAGCTATGAGGCACGGGCTTTCGGCGTCCGCTCAGCCCTTCCCTCGGTAACGGCCCTGCGCCGCTGCCCGGACCTCATCTTCGTTCGCCCTCGGTTCGACGTCTACAAGTCCGTATCGCGGCAGGTGCATGCGATCTTTGCCGAGTTTACCGACATCATCCAGCCGCTGTCGCTGGACGAAGCCTATCTCGATGTGACGGCAAATCGCGCCGGGCTGCCCACCGCCTGGGCGACGGCGAAGGCGATCCGCGCGCGCATCCTCGAGGAAACCGGCCTCACCGCCTCCGCCGGCGTCTCGTACAACAAGTTCCTGGCGAAGCTCGCGTCCGATCATCGCAAACCGAACGGTCAGTTCGCGGTGACGCCGGAGATGGGCCCGGCCTGGGTGGAGACGCTGCCAGTGTCGCGCTTCCATGGCGTCGGGCCGGTGACGGCGGCGAAGATGAAGCGGCTGGGCATCGAGACGGGCGCGGACCTGCGCGGCAAGTCGATGGCGTTCCTGGAGCAGCATTTCGGCAGTTCGGCGGGCTGGTATTACGCGATCGCCCGGGCGCAGGACGACCGGCCGGTGAACCCCAATCGCGAGCGCAAATCCTCGGGCTCCGAAACAACGTTCCGCACCGACCTGACCGACCCGGCCGAGATCGAGGCTGGCGTCCTGCGAATGGCGGACGACGTGTGGGAGTGGTGCGAGAAGGCGCAGGCCTTTGGACGGACCGTCACGGTGAAGATCAAGTTCCAGGATTTTCGCCTGATCACGCGCAGCCGCAGCCACCCGGGGGCAGTAAACTCGCGCGAACAACTGCACGCAGCCAGCCTCGATCTCATCCGGTCGATCTATCCACCCGAGAACGGCATCCGCCTCGTCGGCGTGACCGTATCGAACTTCGAGGCGGCGAGCGCCGCGCCGGCGGAGACGCTGCCGCTGTTCGACGCCGTCGCTGCGGGAGCACGCTGATGGGGCGGCGGGCGGGAAGCGCGGATCTGCCGCTGCATGGCGGCCGCGTGCCGGCATGGCTGGGCCAGCGGATGACCCGGCTCGGCGCCGTCATCACGCAGGCGATCGTGCTGGAATATGGCCGCGACGAGCTGCTGCGGCGGCTCGCCCACCCCTTCTGGTTCCAGTCGTTCGGCGCGGTGATGGGGATGGACTGGCATTCGTCCGGCATCACGACGAGCGTGATCGGCGCGTTGAAGCGTGGGCTCGCCCCGCTTTCCGGCGAGCTTGGCCTTCACGTCTGCGGCGGGCGCGGGCGGCATAGCCGCGCGACGCCGGGGGAGCTTGTCGCGATCGGTGAGCGTGTCGGCATCGACGGCGCGGCTTTGGCGCAGGCCAGCCGGCTGGTCGCGAAGGTGGACAGCGCCGCGGTACAGGACGGGTTCGACCTGTACCTCCACGGCTTCATCGTGGCGGACGACGGCCGCTGGGTGGTGGTGCAGCAGGGCATGAACGGCGATCGCCGGCAGGCGCGCCGCTATCACTGGCTGTCGGAGGGGCTGGAAAGCTTCGTCGATGCGCCGCACGCCGCGATCGAGGGTCGGCAGCAGGGCGCCATAGTGAATCTTGCGGATCGACGGGCGGCAGCCTCGCGGAACCGCCAGCTCGATCTGCTGCGCGATGCCGGGCCGGACGGCATCATGCGCGAGCTTGCCCGCCTCGAACCACCATCGGCGCGTGCCGCCACAGCGTCGGCCCAGCCGCTGCTGCCGCATCTCGTGATGCCCGATCATCATGCCGTACACGCGGAGAATGTGGTAGAGCGACGGCTCCACGGCGCGCTTGCTGCTGCCGCCGATCGCGGCCCGAAGGATTTCGCCGACCTGCTGCTGGTGCCGGGGATCGGCGCACGCACCGTCCGCTCGCTCGCGCTGGTGGCGGAGGTGGTGCACGGCGCGCCGTGCCGCTTCACCGATCCGGCGCGCTTCAGCCTGGCGCATGGCGGCAAGGATCGTCACCCCTTCCCCGTGCCCACCAAGGTCTATGACCGGACGATCGCGGTGATGAAGCAGGCGGTGGATGCGGCGAAGCTCGGTCAGGACGAGAAGCTGGCTGCGATCCGCCGCCTCGACGAACAGGCGCGCCGGCTGGAGCGGACCGCGACCGGACCATCGGTGGAAGCATTGATCGCCAAGGAGCGCGCGCGATCGCACGACTATGGCGGGCGAAGCGTGTTCGGCTGGGAGCCGCCCGCCGGCGGCGAGCAGGCGAAGGCGTCCTGATGCTCGACCTGTTCGATACGCCGCTGCTGCCGGGCCTCACAGCGACCGACGATCTCGTCAGCGAGGCGGAGGAGCGCGCGCTGATCGCCGCGATCGATGGCGAAGCGCTGGCGCCGTTCCGCTTCCAGGGATGGACCGGCAAGCGGCTGACCGCCTCGTTCGGCTGGACCTATGACTTCGACAAGGGCCGCCTGCTGACGGGCGAGCCGCTGCCGGACTGGTTGCTGCCGATCCGCGCCCGCGCGGCGCGCTTCGCCGGCCTTCCCGAGGACGAACTCGTCCAGGCATTGCTGATCCGCTACGATCCGGGCGCCGGGATCGGCTGGCATCGCGACCGGCCGGCGTTCGAGCATGTCGTCGGCCTATCGCTCGGCGCGCCGACCGCGATGCGCTTTCGCCGGCGCGTGGGCGCGAAATTCGAGCGTGTCTCAGCGCCACTGCCGCCGCGCGGCGCCTATCACCTTACCGGTGAGGCGCGCCACGATTGGGAGCATAGCATCGCCGAGATGGACCGGACGCGCTGGTCGATCACCTTCCGAAGCCTGCGCGCGCGCTGATCGCTCCTCGCCGGCTTCCAAACGAAACGGCGCCCCGGTTTTGGCCGGGGCGCCGTCGTCATCCCGTTCGAGCCGTCGCTTAGAAGCGGAAGGCCGCCGTCACGCCATAGGTGCGCACCTGGCCCGGGAAGCGGACCACGATGTTCGCGTTGCTGGCGACGGCGTTCCAATAATATTGGTTGAAGAGGTTGCGCGCCCAGGCGTTCAGCGCCCAGCTGTCGTCCGTCGCCTTCACGCCGAAGCCGGCGTTGACCACCGTGTACGGCTTGATGTCGTACAGCGGATTGACCTCGAAGATCGTGGTCTGGCGCGACTGGTAGCGCACGTTGGCGTTGGCGGTGAACGCCAGGTCGTCGTTGATCGGCTGATCGAGCAACGCGGTGCCCGACAGCGTCCATTCCGGGCTGTAGATGAAGCGCGCGCCGTCGAAATCCTGCGGCTTGCCGGCGGCATTGGTGCCGACATAGCCGTTGATCCGAGTCTTCAGCCACAAGGCGTTCGCCATCAGCGTCAGCGGACGGGCCGGACGGACGGTCAGCTCGCCTTCGATACCATAAGCTTCCGACTTCGGAATGTTATCGAGGCGGGCAAGCGCGGTGTAGATCGGATCAGCGAAATAGGCGCTGATCTGCTTGTCCTTGTAATCATAGTAGAAGCCCGCGAGGTTCAGCTGGACCTTGCGATCGAGGAAGCCGAGCTTTGCGCCGATTTCATAGGCGGTCAGCTGCTCCTGCTTGGCCGGCAGGTTCTGGCGCGCGTTGCTGGCTGCGTTGATCGGCGAGGTGCCGGACTTATAGCCGCGCGAGATCGAGGCGTAGAACAAGGTGGTAGCGTTCGGCGTCACGTCGATCGAGCCGCGCCAGGCGAAATTGTCCTCGTCGAGGCGCGAATTGACCACGCCGAAGCTGTTCGTCGCCGGGTTGAACGTGTTGCAGTCATTCACCCCGATCGGCGCGGCAAGCGGGCCGGTGGGATTGAACAGCTGCTGGTAGAGGCCGCGGTTGAACAGGTTGATGTTGGTGACCATGCTGCCGTTGAAATCGCGCGAGCAGCCAGTGAACTTCTGCAGATCCTGCGTGTACCGAGCGCCCAGCGTCAGTTTGATGAGATCGGAGAAGGCGTAATCGCCGTTGGCGAAGATGCTCCACGTCCGCGTGTCGAACGCACCCTCGTCGCGATAGGTGCGGAAGGTGCTTGCCGCGTCCGCCAGCGTATAGCCGAAGGTGTTGATCGGCGTGTTGATCAGCTGCGACGTGGCGAAGCGCAGCAGCGCCGAGTTCGCATTCTGGCCAAGCAGCGTTCGGTTCGTGTCGCTGATCGTGTCCTTCGAATAATAGCCGCCGACGAGCCAGTTATAGCCCGGGCCGTCGCCTTCGACGCGCAGCTCCTGCGCGAAGCTTTCGATATGGCCGTCCGCCTTCTGGATCAGCACTTCCGCCGGGATGCCCGACCAGTCGAAGGTCGCCTTGCGATCGAACTCGTTATAGCCGGTGAGCGACACGACGCGGACACTGTCGGACACGTTGAGCTGGATGCGGCCCTTCAGCCCGAGGAAGTAATTGTCCTCGGCGAGCGGATCGCTGATGCCGGCGCCGCGACCAATGTCTGCCGAGCGGCGCGCGTACGGCGCCCAGTCGGCCTGGTTGCCGCGGGTCGGGAAGTTCGCCGCGATATATGCGGCTGCGCCCGGCGCGTTGAAGTTGCTGGCCGAGCCGCCCCCGCCCGGCGTCGTCGCCGGGGTGAAGCCGATCGCCTGGCCAGAGACGGTATCCGACTTGTTGACCCAATAGGTGGCCGACAGATCGATCTCGAACGGGCCCGGCTGGAACGCCAGCGAGCCGCGCAAGCCATAGCGCTTCACGCGGCCGAGCCGCTCGTCGGGCCGGCTGTTGCTGATCTGCCAGCCTTCGTTCGACAGGTCGACGCGGTAGCCGATACGCGCCTGGATGCCCTCGGCGATCGGGCCGGTGACATAGCCGCCGACGTTGAACGTCTCGTAATTGCCGACGTCGACCGTCATCGCGCCGGACGCGGTCTCGCTCGGCTTGCCGGTGACGAAGTTGATAAGGCCGGCGGTCGTATTGCGGCCGTAGAGTGTGCCCTGCGGGCCCTTCAACACTTCGACCCGCTCGATATCGATCATCGGGCCGGTGTTCATGATCGGATAGGCATAGGCCACTTCGTCGACATAGGTGCCGACGGTCGACTGCGCCGAGAGGTTGATCGAATTGAAGCCGATGCCGCGCAGCGTGTAGGTCGGCACGCCCTGGTAGCTTTGGGCGACCGTGAAGCTCGGCACCACGGCGGCGAGATCGCGCACGTTCTGGACGCGCAGCTCCTGCAGCGTGTCCGCTTCCAGCGCCTGAACCGAGATGCCGACGCGGTTAATCGATTCTGCGCGGCGCTGCGCCGTCACGACGATGTCGCCGATCGCGCCGTCGTTGACGGCCGTGGCGCGATCAGCCGGGGCCGCGGTGGTCGTCTGGGTGGTCTCGGCAGGCGCTTCCGCTGCGGCCGGCGCGTCCTGCGCCTGCGCGGCCCCTGCGATCACGAAGGCACCCAAGCTGACGCCAAGACCCAGCAAGGTGCGCGTGCGAACCGATCCGACCATATTATTTCCTCTCTAGATGTCACGGGCCCGTTCGTCCGGGCTCTGTAGCGTGCGTAGGTAGCAGCGCCGCCGGTGGGCGCGCCTGACACCTTAGACAGGTTGAGAATGAGCAGCAGCGCCCTTAGCGCGCCAGCCACGGTAACGCGCGCGGCAGCCAGCGCCGCGCGCGCCTAGTTCAGCATATCGTCATTGCGCGGTGACGCGGACGAGCGACCAGTCGTAGCCGAGTTCCTGCACCCGCTTCTTCAGCAATTCCATGGTCTCGGCGCTTGGCTTCTTCTCGCGCGTCAATGCCCACAGGTAACGGCCGGACGGCTCGCCGACGATCGACCATTCGTAATTGTCGCCATGGTCCAGCACCCAATAGTCGCCGTAGAACGGGCCGAAGAAGGAAACCTTCAGCTTGGCGTTGGTCGCAGGATCGACGATCTTCGCCTTGCCGGTGGTGGACTTCTCCTTGCCGTTCACGCCGCCCTTGCGGCCGCTGTTGACCACGCGGATCGATCCATCATCGTTCAGGCTGTAGAATGCCATGACGGCATCCATCCCCTTCTGGAACGATGCTTCGTAGCGAAACTGTTCGTACCAGCGGCCGAGATATTGCGGCAGGTCCACCGGGCGCGCGGGATCGGGGACGGACCGGTTGCCGACCGGGCCCGGGCGAGGAATGGCCACACAGGCCGCCAGAACTGCCGGGATGCCGATCGCGGCAGCGCCGACCAGAAGCTTTCTCATCGGGTTCCTTCTTCTTGTTAATGCCGATCAAGGTACGCGCCGCGGGCGGCTTGGTTGCGGGCCGGCGCTGATCGCGGGGTGGGGAACATCCGCCACCGGCAAGTCACGTGATCTTAACGGAAAGGCGCCGATAGCGAACGGCTATGTTCGGTTGGTGATCAAGCCCATGCTGTCCAGTCCGCTCAAGGAAATCACGAACAGCCCCGACGATCTGGTCCGGGCGCAGTTCGCGAACCTGCGTACGCAGATCCCGCTGATGTACGCGCTGATGCTGATGAATGCAGGGTTCCTAGCGCTTGCCACGGTGGGCGAGGTGCCTCTCACCTACAGCCTTGCTGCACCGCTGCTGCTGCTCGTCGGCACCGCGGCGCGATCGGGAATATGGATCTTCCGCGGGTTCAAGGATCCCGATCCGGAGACGATCCGGCGCTATTTCCGCGGGACGGTGTTCGTATCCGCCGTGTTGAGCGCGGGGTTCGGCGCCTGGGGCGTTCTGCTGCTGCAGGAAGCCGGGCCGTCGCGGGCCACCGCGATCGCGCTCTATGTCTTCGTCGGCTCGATCAGCTGCTGCTACTGCCTGCAGGCACTGCCAATCGCGGGCCGCTTCGTCCTGCTGTTCGGCGCGCTGCCGATCACGCTGACGCTGGCGGGGTCGGGCGACTGGTACCAGGTGGGCACGGCGGCGAGCTTCCTGCTCGTGTCGGGCGTGATCCTGCGCACGCTGACCGCGAACCACGCGACCATGGTGGCCTCGATCAAGGCGCAATCGGCGATGACCGAGCTTATCGCAGCGCTGCGACAAAGCGAGGAGCATTACCGCCACTCGGTCGACCTCAACCCGCAGATCCCCTGGATCAGCGACCCCAATGGCCTGCTGACTGAACTCAGCCCGCGCTGGACACGGCTGACCAATTTGCCGGTCGAGCAATCGCTGGGCGCGCGCTGGATCGACAACATTCATCCGGAGGACCTTTCCCGCACGCGAGCGCAGTGGAGAGAGGCGCTGACATCGGGGCGGACCGACCTGGCGGACGCCCGCTTCCGCGTGCGCGTCGCCGACGGCAGCTATCGCTGGTTCCGCTCGCGTGCCGCCCCGCGGCGGGACGCCGATGGCACGATCATCTCGTGGTACGGCAACCTGGAGGACATCCACGACCAGGTGCTCGCGGAGCAGGCGCTGCAGCACAGCGAGGAGCGGTATCGCCTCGCGTCCCGTGCCACCAACGACATCATCTGGGACTTCCGCGTCGATGAGGGCGTGATCTCCTGGAGCGGGGCGACCAGCGCCGTGCTGGGCTTCCCGGAGACGGCCGAAGGCACGTCGTTCGCCTGGCTGCTGGCGCATGTTCATCCCGACGATCGCGGCAGGGTCGGCACCGAGGTGAGGCTGGATGATCCGGCCTTCACTTACTGGTCGGAGGAGTTTCGCATGCTCGCCGCCTCGGGCGAATATCTCCACATGCGAAGCCGCGGCTATGTGGTGCGCGACGAGGAGGGCCGTGCGACCCGGCTGATCGGATCGCTGCAGGACGTGACGGCCGAACGGCGCTTCCAGGACGAGCTGCGGTTCGCCGCACATTACGATGCGCTCACCCGCCTGCCCAACCGGCTGCTGTTCGCCGAGCGCCTGGACGCTGCGCTGGAGGATGCGCGCCGGTTCGGCCACGAAGTGATCCTGGTCGTGCTCGACGTCGACGGCTTCAAGACGGTGAACGACAGCCTCGGCCATGATTGCGGTGATGCGCTGCTGCGCGAGATCGCGGCGCGGCTGATGGAGTCCGCGCCAGGCCAGGCCACGGTCGCGCGGCTCGGCGGCGACGAATTCGCCATCATCCTGCCGGGCGCCCCGGGTGGCCAGAACAGTATCGGCGCCATCGAAACGCTGCTGACCGACATATCCACCCCGATGGTCTACGCCGGCCGTACGATCGAGGTCGGTTTGAGTGCCGGCATTGCAGTCGCGCTGCGCGACGGCGCCGTCGCGGAGGAACTGCACAAGAGCGCTGACCTTGCCCTGTACGCCGCCAAGCGCGACGGACCGGGCCGGGCTCGCACCTTCCAGCGGGAACTTCGCGATGACGCGGAGCGGCAGAAGCAGATGCTGTCGGATGCACGCGCCGCCCTGCAGGGCGAGTGGATCGTGCCGTTCTACCAGCCCAAGGTGTGCCTGCGCAGCGGCAAGCTTCTGGGGCTGGAAGCGCTGCTTCGGCTCCACCATCCGCAACAGGGGCTGTTGGCGCCGCATGCCATCGCGGCCGCGTTCGACGATCCGGGAACGTCCGTTCAGATCACCGACCGGATGCTCGACCGCGCCATCACCGACATGGCGCAATGGCAGGAGCACGGCCTCGACTTCGGCCGGCTGGCGATCAACGGCTCTCCGGAAGATTTCCGGCGCGGCGACTTTGCCGACCGGATCCTGGAACGCCTGCATCGCGCAAACCTGTCCCCTTCCCTCCTTGAGCTCGAGGTGACGGAAACGGTGTTCCTGCGTCAGCTGGCCGCCAACGTCAGCGCTGCGCTCACCACCTTGTCAGCGGAGGGTGTGACGATCGCGCTGGACGATTTCGGGACCGGCTATGCTTCGCTGACCCACCTCAAGCAGTTCCCGGTGGACGCGCTGAAGATCGACCGGTCCTTCGTCTCGCGCCTCGGCTCCGCAGATGGCGAGGACGCGGCGATCGTTGGCGCGGTCATCGATCTGGCCAGGAACCTCGGCATCGATACGGTGGCGGAGGGCATCGAGACGCCGGAACAGGCGAAATACCTGATCCTGAAGGGATGCGACGCGGCACAGGGCTTCCTGTTCAGCCGTCCGCTCGACGCCGATCAGGTGCCGCGGATGGTGCGCGACTGGAGCGCCAAGGCCATGGTGGGGCGGTGCGGCACTGATGATTGGGGGCCGGAGATGCGCCGCCAGTTCCTCAACCGCTTCACTTGAGCTCGCCACCAGTCGGCCGCTTCAACACGCCGGCTTGTTATCGAGCTTCGCCGCCCGGTTCGCGGTCCGGGGACAGTGCGACCGGCAAGCGCCAGCCGAAGTGGATCGCCGCTACCCGCACGCCGAAACAGGCCAGGGCAGAGACGATCATCGTCGGCACCGGCGGCAGGCCAAAGTGAGTGCCCGTCACCGCAAGCCCCGCGCCGAGCAGCGCTGCAACCGCATAGATGTCGCTCTGCAAGATGGCTGGCACGCGCGCCACCAGTATATCCCGCGCGACGCCGCCGCCCGCCCCCGTCACCATTCCGAGCAGCGCCGCCATCAGCGGATCAAGCCCGTGCGCCAGTGCCTTTTCCGCGCCGGCGACCGAAAAGAGGGCAAGGCCAGCGGCATCGAACATCATGATCGCATTGTGGAGGCGCGACATCGGCGTGTACCACAGGAAGATGATCAGCCCCGCCGCGACCGAAGCCGCGAGATAGCGCCAGTCGCTGATCGCTGCCGGCGGCACTACACCGATCAGGATATCGCGCAGGATACCGCCTGCACTGGAGGCGGCGAACGACAGTACCAGCACGCCGAATATGTCCAGGCGGCGTTGAACGCCCAGCATCGCGCCGCTAATCGCAAAGACAAACGTGCCGCCCAGATCCATGAAGGACAGCAACTGATGCAGCATATGCTGCTCGATAAGCTCGCCGCTCGTCATCGGCCGCCACCTTCCATCATGTGAGCGCTGTTGCGACGTGGGGCGCGAAGACGCGGGCGGTCAGTTCTGCATCCGGATCTGCTGGCCTTGGATCAGCGGATAATTAGCGAGCGCCGATCCATCCAGATCCTCCTTGTGCATGTCGACGGCACTAATCTGGCTGTTCTCGTACGTGGTGTAGTAATAGATGCCCTTGTCGACGTTGCAGCAGGACGAATAGATGGTGATCTCATATTGATCGCCGCCGACGTTCGCGCAGCCGCGTTGCTGCGCGACCGATCCCAATATGTGGAAGAACTGGCTGACCGAGGCGGATTCGGATTCATCGGCGATCGAGTTCATCTTGGTAAAGACGGCACGCACGAAGCGCGACGAGGAAGACAGGTCCCCCGGCAGGCCCAGCGCACCCATGCCCCGGCTATAGACGTCGAACTTGATCGCGTCCGAGAAGGTATTGGTCGGCGAATAGCGCGACAGGTGTATGAAATTGTTGAGGTTGAACAACTGAATATCGAAAGTGGGGTTGTTGGTCAGCACCCCCACCGGATTGTCATAGACCTTCAGCCCGTCGGGCATCGGCTCCACCGTGATCGACTTCGACCGATCGGCGATGATCCAGTGCAGCGGTGACGGCGGCAGGCCCTCGCTGAACGCGATGTCGACGAGATTGACGGCGCGCAGCGCCTCCTTGACCTCGTCAACGGTCTCGAACTGCGCGAGCACCCACAGGACGAACTCGAACGACGTGACGTTCGTCTTGCCCGGTTCCTCTGGCCGGTAGACGGCGTTCCCCATGAAGGCGAGCCCGGCCATGCTGAGCCCCTTCTCGTTCGTGCCATCGTAATAGAGCGGGAAATCATTCACGACCGTCGCCATGCCGATGATCGCATGGTGGGTGGGGATCGGCGGAAGCTTGCGAAGCTCGATCGCATAGTTGCGCGGCGTGACGGCGACCGATTCTCCATAGGATCGCTCGTAATCGAGATTGCGGCCGAAATAATGATCCTTGGTAGCGAAGCTGAGCCCCGTACACATGTCCGGCCTCCATTTTCCTGAAACACGGCAAACTGCGGCGTCCGAGTGCGCTTCGTTCAGTTTATCAATGGTTCCTCACTGTAGTCAGGGCACCATCGGCTCCTTCATCGTCATCGACGCGCCTATTGCCCCCTGCACGTGGGGACTACAGCATTCAGGTTAGACCATCTTGAAGGGGTACATATCCGCGAATTTACCTATTCCCTGAATGCGCAAACGTTCCGATGTGACTGAACGGCTTCGAGAAATTCCGGCATGACAAGATCACAACAGATGAACACGTTCAGTGTTGTCAGCAGACTCCATCGGCTCTCACCTGCGAAGAAGTGATCTTCGCCTTTCGATAAGTACTTGCCACTATATGTCCTGGATTCAGCGCGTCGTACAAATTTGCTCAAAGGGAGCAAGTCTATGGGCAGCAGTCGTCAGACGATGCTTGGGCGGGCAAATGCCTCCCGGCGCGATGCCGACGCCACTCCATCGTGGCGGGAACTCACACAATGATGGATGTGCCGCCCGCCATCGTCGCGCAAGCCGTGCAGGAGGCGCCGCCGGCACGCCGCACATCCGGCGACATTCCCGCCGGCCGCGCGGACGGCATCCAGGTGATCGACGGTAGGATACGCCGGTCTGGCCCGCCCACGCTGCCACAAGGCGGCCCGTCCGGATTGCGGACCGAGCAGCTCACCGCCGCCGCCAAGGACAGACCGCCCATCACCGACATCTACGACAAGGACGGGCTGCATGTGCGTTGGTATCTACAGGGCGGCCTCGACTACGATGTTGAGAACAACCTCTTCTGGAATCTCGCATCCGCCTATTCGCCGCAATCGAAGTTCAATTCCGACGAGGATTGGCTCGAGGGATATGTGAAGCCGGGGATCGGCTTCGATAAAACCTTCTCGGGCGGCAACGTCTTCTACGGCAAGATCTCGGGCGTCGCGTCGCGCACCTGGGGGACGGACGCGTTCGACTCGCGCAACCAGGGCGCGATCACGCTGGAGGAAGGCTATCTTGGCTTCCGCACCGAGGGCAGTGGCACCAATTTCGACCTGTCGCTCGGCCCGCGCGAGCTGGTGCTGGGCAGCGGCATGCTCATCGCCAACGGCGGCGTGAACGGGTTCGAGCGGGGCGCGCTGAAGTTCGGGCCGCGCAAGGCGTGGAAGCAGGCCGCAATCGGCCGCATCATCAACGGTCGCCAGACGATCACCGGCTATTTCATCGAACCGCGCGAATTGAAGTCCAATAACGGGCACAACCAGCTTGCCGGCGTCGACTTCCGCTATGACGCGACGAACGAGGACTTCATCGGCTTCACCTATATCAACGCCCTGAAATCGCAGTCCCCCTACATCCGCGCCGCGCCGGGGGGCATCGGCACGCCGACCATCATCCCCGACGGGCGCGACAAGACGAACGTCATCAACCTCTATTTCAAGGGCAGCCGCGACCAGGGCATCTGGCGCAACTGGTTCGTCACCGGCGATGTCGCCTACGAGTGGAACAACCGGATCAACATGTCCGCCTGGGCGGCACGCGGGCAGATCGGCTACACGTTCGCCGAGGCCCCCTGGAAGCCGACGCTGATCTACACTGCGAAATTCTTTTCCGGCGACGATCCGAACACGCCGAAGCTCGAGCGGTTCGATCCGCTTTATTATGAGGGATCGCCCGGCATCTGGGCGACGGGCGCGGAATCATCGATGGTGTTCATCAACACCAATCTGAAGGCGCTGGAGTTCAGCGCGGCGGTTCAGCCGTCGGACAAGATCACGGTCACGCTGCGCTACGCCTATATCAGCGCGGACAAGCTGGAGAGCCCGCTGCAGTTCGGCCAGGCGACCCGCCTCGTCTCCACGCCGAGCGGCTTCAACCTGGTCGACGGCGTGACCAAGCACCATCTGTCCGACGACCTCTTCCTGGAATACAACCAGATCCTGACCGAGAATCTGTTCCTGACGATCGGCCTCGCCGCGTCCTTCCCCGGCGCCGGCATCAAGGCGGAGCTTCCGGGCAAGGCGCCGACCTGGACCGGCGCGTTCGCGAACGTGGTGTTCAACTTCTAGCCGAGGCGCGGCGCGCCACATGCGGAAGCGCAGCCTGCACCGATGCTGCGCAGATCGCTCGTTGATCCGAGGACCAACCGGCGAGGGCCGGACGTGTCAATGCCGCCGGATTAAAGCCGCTGGCGTAGCTCGCATGGCTCATCGTGTTTTCAACCGCCTGCCACGCAATGTTGCCGCGGCTCGGCAGCCTGCCGTCCCTGCCATGCGCTTCGTAGCTGTGCGGGTGCAGCACGCAGACGTGCCAACAAGGATCAGGTGCCCTGTGGGGAGAGAGGCGACACGTCGCTTCCGCTCCGCCCGCCAGCTGAGTGACGGAAATCTCTGGTCGGGGCGACAGGATTCGAACCTGCGACCCCCACACCCCCAGTGTGATGCGCTACCAGGCTGCGCTACGCCCCGACCGAGGGGCGCGGCTCTACGCCGCGCCCGCCGGTTATGCAAGCACCGTTCAGATCAGCTTGCGCCAATGCTGCCCGTCCCACGCGTCGATCGACATGGCGCTGGGCGAATGGGCCCGCAGCGCGCGGCCGAACGCCTTCTGGTGATCGGCCTGACCGTGGGCGCCCAGCGCCTCGGCATTGGCCCAGCGTTCAGCGACGCGGACCAGATCGGGATCGGCCGCGTCGAAGGCGAAGCTATATTCCTCGCAGCCTTCCTCGGTCTTCACCACGGCGGCATGATCCGCGAACAGCTTGGCCGCCTTGGCGCCTTCGCCCTCACCCAGCTTGATCGTGCCCATCACCAAAATCGTCATCATTCTCTCCCGTTGGCGACCGTGTTGCCGACCGGTCGCGAGCAGCACCTATCGCGGCGCGCGAGTTGCGCCAAGGCCGCAGCGATGGTAGCGGCACGCGCTTCACGTGGGGTCCGATCTCGGGCCCCGCGCCCCATGTGCACGCAAGGACGGCATGTTCATTTCCCCAGCTTATGCTCAGACGGCGACTGGCGCCGGCTCGCAGGGTGGCCTCGCCGGCTTCCTCAGCCTCGCGCCGCTGATCCTCGTCTTCATCGTCTTCTATTTCCTGATGATCCGCCCGCAGCAGAAGCGCATGAAAGCGCTGCAGAATGCGGTCGCCGCGGTGAAGAAGGGCGATAGCGTCGTCACCGCCGGCGGGCTCGTCGGCAAGGTGACCAAGGTGGAGGAACGCTTCGTCGAGGTCGAGATCGCGCCGAACACCCGCGTCCGTGTGGTCAAGGCCACGCTCGCCGAGGTGACCGCGCTCGGCTCCAAGCCCGCCAACGACTAAGACTGGGCAACCGAGATGCTCGATTTCCCGCGCTGGAAGGTCGTATCGATCTGGCTGACGATTGCGGTGCTTTGCACGCTCGCCATCCCCAGCCTTCTGCCGCAGCGCATCACTGACCAGTGGGGCAGCTTCCCGCATCCGCGGATCAACCTTGGCCTCGACCTGGCCGGGGGAAGCTACCTGCTGCTCGAGGCCGACGTGAACGACGTCGCCGCGAGCCGGCTGGAAGCGATGCGCGAACAGGTGCAGACCGAGATGCGGCGGCAGAAGCCGCGGATCGAGATCGGCGACATCTCCACGCGCGGCGGGCGCCTCTCGTTCCTGCTGCGTGATCCGAGCCAGGTGGACGCGGCACGCGAGCGCCTGCTGAGCATCACGGGCGGCGGCGTCGGCATGACCGGCCAGCGCGAGTGGGACATCCAGGTGGTCGATTCGAGCCGCCTGGTGCTCACCCCCACCAAGGCCGGGCTCGACCAGGCGATCGACACCGCGATGGGCGATGCGACCGAAGTGGTCCGCCGCCGTATTGACGAACTCGGCACGCGCGAGCCGACGATCATCCGCCAGGGTTCGAACCGCATCGTCGTGCAGGTGCCGGGCCTGCAGGATCCGCAGGCGCTGAAGGAGCTGCTCGGCAAGACCGCGAAGCTCGAATTCAAGCTGGTCGACGAAAGCGCGACCCCGCAGCAACTGGTCGCTCGTCAGGCGCCCCCGGGCAGCCAGGTGCTTCCCTATCCCAACAATCCCGCCGGTATCCCGTTCATCGCGGTGAAGCGCACGGCGATCCTCACCGGCGACCAGCTGACCGACGCGCGTCAGGAATTCAGCCAGCAGACCAACGAGCCGCAGGTCGCGATCACCTTCGACAGCCAGGGCGGCCGCAAGTTCGCCCGGGTGACGACGGAGAACGTCAACAAGCCGTTCGCCATCATCCTCGACAATCAGGTGATCTCGGCACCGAACATCAACGAGCCGATCATCGGCGGCCGCGCGCAGATCTCGGGCAGCTTCACGACGGAAAGCGCCAACGCGCTCGCCATCGCGCTGCGGTCGGGCAAGCTGCCGGTGACGCTGAAGGTCGTCGAGGAATCGACCGTCGGCCCGGATCTCGGCGCCGAATCGATCCGCGCCGGCATCCTCGCCTCCGCCGTCGCGGTGGCGCTGGTCGTCGCGTTCATGTTCGTGACCTACGGCCGCTTCGGCATCTATGCGAACCTCGCCGTCATCATCAACGTGTTCGTCATCGTCGGCGTCCTGGCGCTGATCGGCGGCACGCTGACGCTGCCGGGCATCGCCGGCTTCGTGCTGACGATCGGCACCGCCGTCGACGCGAACGTGCTGATCAACGAGCGTATCCGCGAGGAACGGCATCGTGGGCGCAGCGTGGTCCAGTCGGTCGAACTGGGCTATAAGGAAGCGAGCCGCACGATCTTCGAGGCGAACATGACGCACGCGATTTCGGGCATCATCATGTTCCTGCTCGGCTCGGGCCCGGTGAAGGGCTTCGCCGTCGTGCTGCTGATCGGCATCGCGACCAGCGTGTTCACCGCCGTCCTCTTCACCCGCATGCTGGTTGCGCAGTGGCTGCGCCGCACGCGGCCGCAGACGATCAACATATGATCGCCTCCCCCACCTTGATCGCCATGCCCGCCGGTGCGGGCCTGGCGGAGGTTTGCGAATGAAACTCCTCAAGCTCGTCCCCGACAACACGAACTTCGATTTCGTCCGCCTGCGTGGCTGGGCGTTCGGCCTGACGCTGATCCTGTCGGTGCTGGCGGTCGGCATCACCTTCGCCAAGGGTCTGAACTTCGGCGTCGACTTCGAAGGCGGTCTGATGATCGAGGAGCGGTTCGCAACGCCGCCCGATCTCGACAAGCTGCGCGCCGTGGTCGACGCCCAGGGCCTGGGCGAGGCATCGCTGCAGCAGTTCGGTGATCCGCGCACGCTCACCATCCGCCTGCCGGTGCAGGAAGGTGCCGACGAAGGTGCCACCAACGCCGCGGTGAAGAAGGTGGAGCTCGCGATCGCCGAGGCGTTCCCCGGCGCGACGTTCAGCCGTTACTCGACCATCTCCGGCAAGGTTTCGGGCGAGCTCATCCGCAACGGTATCCTGGCGGTCGTCCTGTCGATCCTGGGCATCGGCCTGTTCGCCATCGTGCGTTTCGAATGGCAGTTCGGCGTCTCGACCATCGCGGCGATCGTCCACGATCTCCTGATGACATTGGGCTTCTTCGCGCTGACGCAGTTCGAGTTCGACCTCAACATCGTCGCCGCGGTGCTGACGATCATCGGCTATTCGATCAACGACAAGATCGTCATCGACGATCGCATCCGCGAGAACATGCGCCGCTATCGCAAGATGGACATCCGCGAGATCGTGAACCTGTCGGTGAACGAAACGCTGCCGCGCACGGTGATGACCTCGGTCACCATCCTGCTCGCGCTCGGCGCGCTGCTGTTCCTGGGCGGCCACGTGCTGCGCGGCTTCACCGCGGCGATGATCCTGGGCATCGTCGTCGGCACCTATTCGTCGATCTACGTGTCCTCGTCGCTGCTGATCGTGCTCGGCCTGCGCGCCAACCCGGCGCCCGACAAGCCGGCGCGCGGCGGCAGCATCGACAATGCCGAGCGTGTCGCGCCGCGCGAGCCGCGCGCTTAAGGGCGACAAGCACGGTGCGGATGAGCCTTGACCGGAGCGCGGGAGGGCCGCTGGTGCGCGGCTTCACCCGCACCGGCTTTCGCATCGATGAGGGAACGGTCCTTCCCGCTGCCCTGCTGACGGTGAGGGAGGCGCGCAGCTGGAGCCCCCCTGCCCTCGGCGACCTGACGATCGAGGCGCTTGAGGCCGTCCTGGAAGAAAACCCCGAGTTCGTCCTGGTGGGCACCGGCAAGCTGCTGGCGCGGCCGCCCCGCGGGCTGGTGACGGCGCTCGAGGCGCGCGACATCGGCATGGAGGCGATGGACAGCCGCGCCGCTGCACGCGCCTGGGGCGTGCTGCGCAGCGAAGGACGGCAGATCGCCGCCGCACTCTACCCGATCGACTATACCGCCTGAGCAGCCGCTGGAGGGCCGCCACGGCGGTTCCTCACGGCGATGTGGCCCCGGCAGCCATCTCACACGCCCCCGGGCCGTACACCGCCGCCCTGCGGCCCGTTCAAGCACCGTCGCTCATGCAAAATAAAAGCGGCCCCGGCACATGGCCGGGACCGCTCAGTCTCTTGCCTGTTGTCAGCATCAGGCCACGGCAGGGCGCCGCGCGAACACGCCGAAGCCGGCGATCACCACGTAGCACAGCACCGGCAGGATCAGCGCGAACGACAGGCTGTTGAACCCGTCCGCCAGCGAGCCGTAGAGCGGCGGGATCACCGCACCGCCGACGATCGCGGTGGCGATCACGCCCGACCCTTCCGCCGCGCGCTTGCCCAGCCCTTCCGACGCAAGGCTGAAGATCGTCGGGAACATGACCGAGTTGGCGAGGCCAACCGCGATCAGCGCCCAGCCGGCCGACACGCCCGTCGCGTTGGCGGAGTAAGCGATCAGCAGGATGGCCAGCGTTCCGGCCGACGCCAGCACCTTGCCCGGCGACACGACACGCAGCAGCCCCGACCCCAGGAAACGCCCGATCAGCGCGCCGCCCCAGTAGAAGGGCACGTAATTGCCTGCGATCTGGTGCGGCACGTCCCACACCGTCGGCTGCGCGAGATAGACGACGAGGTTCGAGCCGATCGCCACTTCCGCGCCGACGTAGAGGAAGATGCACAGCACGCCGAATGCGAAGCGCGGGCGGCTGAGCAGCGTCAGCGCGTGGAAGATCGAGCCGGTCTGCTCCTGCTCCTCCTGCAACCGGTTGCGCCGCGTCCAGACGACCGCGGCGATCACCAGCAGCGCAACGGCAAGGCCAATATAGGTGTGGACGATCGCGCGCGACGCCTCGACGCGATATGCGTCCAGCGCCGGCCCGCTCAGCGCCGACGCGCTGACGCCGGCGAGGCTGCCGAGGATCAGTGTCGAGCCGACGCGCGGGAAGATCGTCGTGCCGAGTGAGTTGAACGCCTGCGCGAACGTCAGGCGGCTGTGCGCGGTGCGCGCCGGCCCGAGCAGCGAGATGAGCGGGTTCGCCACCACCTGCACCACCGTGATGCCGGCACCCAGCACGAACAGCGCCAGCAGGAACATGCCGAACGTCGCCGAACTCGATGCGGGGATGAAGAGCAGACAGCCGACCGTCATGGTGACGAGGCCGATCGATGCGGTGCGCATGTAGCCAGCACGGCGCACGATCGCCGCGGCCGGCAGCGAGAACAGCAGATACGCGAGGAAGAAGGCCGAATTGACCAGGTTCGCCTGCGCGTGGCTGAGGGTGAAGAGTTCCTGCAGCTTCGGCATCACGATGTCGTTGAGGCTGGTGATGCCGCCGAAGATGAAGAACAGTGCGAAGACGAACCAGCGCAGATCCGGCGCGTCTACATGCCCGCCATCGCCCGTTTCAGGCACCGGGTCGGCACTGTTGGCGGTGTTTGTGCCGTGGGCGAAAGCCATAAGATCCCCTTTAAAACGTGTAACCGTTTACCGCGGAAATTTGCTGGAGCAATCACTGCTGAGCCGGGAACCAGTGCAGGACGGTTGACGGAAAAGGCGTCCAGGCGCCGATACGGATACCGGCGAAACGCAAAGCATCGCCGATCCAGGCGTTGCAGGTGTGCACCGCGCTGTAATGGCCCCTTGCGGCGTAGAAAGCGTCGTAGCCGTAATAGCCGGGATAGCGCTGACCGCCCGGCACCAGTGACGCCTGTACGTAGGCGGCCAGGCGGCGATATTCGGCCGGTCGCACGATCACACGGCGAATGTCTTCTCCGGCCTTGGGCCGCGGCACGTGATCGACATGCACCAGCGTGCGATCGCTCCCGAACGCCGCGGCGATCACGGTAGAGAGCCTGAGATCGGACCAGGTCGGCGTTTCGAGGTAAAAGTCCTGCTCGCCCCAGCCGATCGAGACATGGTCGAACCCGGCGTAGCGCGGATCGGCGAGGTCGCGCGCCGGGAAGACGCCGCGCCAGTCAACCCCCGCGGCCTGTTTGGGCATGACGATGCCCGCGTGGACGCCATTTGATTCGACATAGAGCACGATGCCCGCTGAAGGCTCCGTCCAGCCGGCGTTGCTCGGTATCGTGCCCCCGACAAGCCCGGCCACCGGATAGGCCGCGAGCACGCCGCTGATCCCCGCGATGGCGATAATGATCCGGCGCATGAGCAATCGCTTACCGCGTCCGCTCGCCCAAAAGCAAAAGGGCCGCATCCTTGCGGACGCGGCCCCTTCGTGATCCCAAGATCAGGCGGTGATCAGTTCAGGCGGCCAAGGCCCGAGATCGCGCGATCGACCAGTGCCCGGTCGGCCTCGGCGCCGTGGCGCTGCTTGATCAGCTGCGCTGCTGCGCTGGCGGCAGCGCTGGCCGTCTTGGCGCGGACTTCCGCGATCGCTGCACGCTCGGCCGCGGAGATGCGGTCCTGCGCCATGCGCGCACGACGCTCGACCAGTTCGGCCGCATCGGTGCGCGCCTGCGCCACGATCGCCTCGGCCTCATGCGTCGCCTGCGTCGCCATGTCGGCGGCGCTCTTCTCGGCGTCGGCGATCTTGCGCGCATATTCGTCGCGCAGCGCCTCGGCCTCGGCACGAAGCGTCTTCGCCTCGTCCAGCTGGCGGCGGATGTCCGCGATCTGCTTGTCGAGGCCGCCGACGATCATCGCCGGCACCTTCTTCACCAGCAGAATGATGATCAGCACCAGCATCGCCAGCGAGACGATCACCGTGCCGTTGGCAAAGCCGAACAGCGCCGGATCGACGTGGTGATCGGGCCCGCCCTCGGCGATCGAGGTCGACAGCGCCTCGGTGCCATGCGCGTTCATGCCCTCGGCATTGGCGGCGGTGGCAAGGTTGTGCGCCACTTCGGCCGAGCCCGGGGACATGGCGCTCATGATGATGAACTCAGCCATTGGCCATCGCCGCCTGAACGGCGCTCCTCGCTTCCTCGGCCGACACCTGGGTGCCGGACACGCGCGCCACGATATCCTGCGCGGCTTCGGCGGCAACCGCCTCGATCTCGGCCAGCGCCCGCTCGGTCGCCGCCCGGATATCAGCCTCGCCGGCCGCGATACGCGCCGCCTGCTCGGCATGCGCCGCGCTCAGCGTCTCCGCCGAGGCAGCAGCGGCGCGCTGGCGCGCCTCGGCGACGAGCGCCTGAGCCTTTTCGCGGTTGGCCTGGTCGCGCACGCGCCATGCCTCTTCCGCCTGATCCGCCGCATCGCGCGCCGCCGACGCCGCAGCGAGATCGGCAGCGATCGACTGATCGCGCGTATCGATCGTCTTCTGCACCTTGGGCAGCATGCCGCGGCCCACGACGAAGAAGACGATACCGAAGGTCACGGCCAGCCAGAAGAACTGGGAAGCCCAGGTCGCGGCAAGTTGGGAGATCTGAGGCATCGAAAATCCCGCCTGAACGGAGCGTGCCGACCGGCTCGCCCCGTCTAGGATCGTAATGTTAGGCGACGAAGACCAGGATCATCGCCACGACGAACGCGAGCAGACCGAGAAGCTCGGCGCCGGCGAAGCCGATGAACAGACGGCCCTGCTGCGCGTCAGCCGCGCCCGGGTTGCGCAGCGCGCCTTCGAGGAACTTGCCGAACACGTTGCCCACGCCGAGCGAGGCGAGGCCCGCACCCACGGCTGCGAGACCAGCGCCGAGCAGCTTTGCGGCTTCTGCGTCCATTTCAATAACTCCCTATGAAAATCAAACGGTTGCAAAGAACAGGTGAAACTTAGTGCAGGTTGACCGCATCGTTCAGATAGAGCGAGGTCAACAGCGCGAAGACATAGGCCTGGATGCCGGCGACGAGCAGCTCGAGCGCCGAGATGCCGACCATCAGGCCAAAGCTGGGGATGCCCACCAGTAGGCCGACGCCGAGCCCGGCACTGCCGGCATTGACGACGAACCCGGCCAGCACCTTCAGCAGGATGTGCCCGGCGGTCATCGCGACGAACAGTCGCAGGCCGAGGCTGAACGGGCGCACCATGAACGACACGAACTCGATCAGCGGGATGACCGGCATCAGCCACCACGGCGTGCCGTGCGGCACGAACAGGCTGAAGAAATGCAGGCCATGCCGCCAGAAGCCGACCACCAGGACGATCGCGAACGACATGATCGCGAGCACGCCGGTGATGGTGAAGTGGCTGGTGAAGGTGAAGGGGTGGATGCCGACGACGCCGAGCGGCAGCAGGCCGAGCACGTTGGCGAACAGGATGAACATGAACAGCGAGAAGACGTAGGGAACGTAGCGCTTCCCTTCCGGCCCGATGTTCGACGCGAGCATGTTGTCGACGAAGCGCACCGCGCCCTCGACCATCATCTGCCCGCGGGTGGGAACAACCTTGCCCTTGGTGCCGAGCGACATGAACGCGATCAGCACGATCGTCGCCACGGCCATCCACATCGCCGAGTTGGTGAAGGCGATGTTATAGCCGGCAATCTGCCAGTCCTGGGTGCCGAACAACGGCTCTACCAGAAACTGGTGCATCGGATCGATCTTGCCGCCGCCTTCCGCCACGCCTGTAATTCCCTAACGAAAGCGCCCGATCGTTACTTCGGGCGCTTGGTCGAAATCCGAATGATGTTTCTGAACGCGGCGATCGTCCCGAGGGCGAGCATCACGAGCAGACCCCAGGGCTGCGTGCCCGCAAATCGGTCGATTACCCAACCGATCAGCGCGCCGCCGACCATTCCGCCAGTCAATTCTGCGAGCACGCGGTTGCCGAGGCGATAGCCGCCATCGGACTCCGCCTTGCTCGCCTTTGTCCGGCGTGCCTCGTCCGCTTGCGCTGCATTCAACCGCTCGTCGAGCGAGGTGATGCGTGCATCCTGGCCGAGGGTGTCTGGTCCGGGCTCGTTCTCCGCCATCCGCGCGCTTCCCCGTGTTCTGGGCAGGCGCGAAGAGTGCCAAGTGGCGAGCCCGCCAAGGCGCGGTCCGGTTAGCCGGGGGGTCCGGGGGTGTCAACCTTTGCGCAACATTCGGACACGACCCGGAATGCCATGCCACGCCCCCGTCCGGCCCAGCGGAAACAGCCGCTTAGCGAGCGTCCCTGCCGCGGCAGGGAACCAGTCCCGCGGCCTCAGACGCAGCGCGGGTCGCGAATCGGTGCGCCGGCCCCGCGCGTCTCCCAGTTGCCGTCCGGCGTGCGATACTTCTCGCCCGGCGCGGTCTGCTGGATGAGGTTGCAGCCGCTGGTGAAGGCCAGCTGTTCGACGGTGGCGCCCGAGGCCTGCGCCTTCTGCGTGTAGGCTGCCTTGCGCTGGATGTTGATCGCATTGACCAGCGCGCGGACCTGCGGCGAGCCGGCACCCACGACGCCAAGATAGCCGTCAGGCTGTTCGCCGACCTCGCCGGCAGAGCGCGCCGCTGCATAGGCGGGGTCGCGTTGCGCCCAGGCGGTCGCCGACGCGCCGGTCAACGCCAGCGCCCCCGCCACCATCAGGATCGTCTTGCTCACTGCCTTGCTGGTCATCTTAAAAGATCCCCGGATTCTGTTTGATCAGCGACTTCGCTTCGCTGTCGAGACGGTACACCACTTCCTGCGTCACGCTGATGTTGAGGTTGATCACGATCGGCTTGTCCGGCGCGGCGACATTGACGCACCCGCCCGTCACCACCGCCAGTCCGATCGCCGCCTTCCTCGTCATCATGGAAATCGGGTGCCCTCCTCGCTTCTTCAATGTGTCGCTCATGGCATGTTCTCGCTTGCGGATGACTGAATGGCCGGCGTCGCTGCCGATGAAGGCACGGCGGGCGGGTTGGTGCGCTTGTTCTGCTCTTCCAGCAGCGCGGGCAGGTTGCGTTCGATCAGACGCTTGGGATCGTAGAAGCTCGCGGCCGAATCGATCAGCCCGCGGAACGGCGCCTTGATCCTGATGTTGAACACGAACGGCAGCCGCTGCAGCCGGCGGATGAGGAAGTTCGATTTCGCGCCCTCCCCCTGGCTGACCCCGGCGAAGCGCACCTCCGTGATCATCTCGCCCGCCAGCGGCCCGTTCATCACGACGTCCAGATTACGATAGCGCAGCGAGCGCAGCGCCTGGAACGCGATATTGCCCCAGGTACCCAGGTCCTCCTTGGTCAGCTCGCCGAGATAGGCGAGGCTGCCGCCGCCTTCGCGCACGGTCAGCGTCCCGTTCTCGATCCGGCCGCCGGTCTGGTCGAACACCATCGGCAGCTCGCCGTCGAAGACGCCGGTCGCGTCGAGGTTCTTGAAATCGAACTGCTGCAGGAACTGGCGCGCCTCGGCGCCTTCGACATGGAAGGTCAGTCGGCGCTGCTGCTGCGCGCCGAAATCGAGCAACGTCGGCCGCAGCGTCAGCGTCCCACCGGCGAACGGCCAGCGCCCGTCGTTCACCTTGATGCGCAGACCCGGCAGCAGCTGATAATCGATCCGCCCGTCCGTCACCTCGACGCCGGGGTTGATCGAGGCGACCGTCGCCATCTGGTTGGGCGCGCTCTCCAGCCCGAGAAGGTCGGTGAAGACCACCTCGCCCTTCAGCCCGGCGACCGGCCCGAAAGCGGCGGCGAGATCCGCGCGGTCCGTCGCGAACCTACCGGTGGAGGTGACGCCCTCGGGCGTCCAGGCGATATCGCCGCTGCCGCGCACCGTTCCGCGCACGTCGGCGATGACGCCGAAGGTCAGCGGGGTCAGCTCCTCGGGCTGGAAGCCATCGCCGAAGGTGATGCCGGAGACGGCGAGGTGCGCGGCGCCGGTGCCACTCGCGAGCACGTGGCGGAGTGTCACGTCGGCGACCTTCACGCTCTTGCCCGGTTCGAACAGCGCGCCTTCCGCGCTGATCGTTCCATTCGCCAACCGAAGCGTGACATTGCGCGCCATCAGCTGCCGGAACCTTGCCGACGCTGCCGCATCCGCCACCGTAAGCGCGCCATTCAGCGCCAGATTTGCACGGGCAAATCGCCACTCTCCGGCGGCCTCGTTCAGCAGCAGCGGCACCGCGCCGATCTGCCCCGATCCGCCGGCAAAGCGCCCGCTGATCCCGCCGCCGCTTATCCCGCCATCAAGCCGCGCGAGATCGAGCCGGGTGACGCGATCCCCCTGCCCCAGCCGCGCCTTCACGTCATCTAACACGAAGCGGGCCGAGCCGTGCCGCCACTCGGCACGCGCCGCCGCCAGCGTCACCGGTGATCCGCCGAGCGCCCCCGCAAGCCGCGGCGCGGCAATGACCAAGCCGCCACCGATCTTCCCGCCATCGATCCGCAGCAGCGCACCGTCGAGCGGACATAGCCGCAAACCCGTCTCACGCAGCGTGAGGCCCGCCACCGCAAGTCGCCGGAAGCTTGCCGGTGCGCATGTCTCGATCACGCGCAGATCACCACCGGCGCTCCGCCGCGCGACGATCGGCAGGCGCAGCCCCTCGACCGCACCGTCGCCCAGCGGACCACTCACGTCCGCCACGGTGCTCAGCCGAAACGCGCCGTCGGGCGCCAGGGTGAAGCGCGCACCGGCCAGCGCCAGTCGGGCGCCGCCGGCCGCATAGGGCGCCAAGGTCGCAGTGCCGGTGACGGTCTCGCCCGGTGCCGCTTGGGCCAACGTCAGTCGTGCATCGGGCAGCCCCCCGCCGCCCATCGACAAAACGCCGTCGGCGCGAACGCCGTCGGGCGCACCGAACACCAGCCCTTCGCCATCGCCGAACTGGATCGATGCGCCACTCGCCGCGCGCAGGACGAGCTGCCGCACCGTCGCCAGCGGCTGGCCAGAGGCAGTGCCAATCGCGACTTCACCGCCGAGGTCGAAGCGTTGCGCAGCGCGCGCAGCCGCGCGTGCCGCTGCTGCAGCGATGGGGCCGACCGGCGTTCCCGCCGTGCTGTCCGCGAGCGAGGCGAATTCAGCGCGTCGCGAGGCGGAAACGGAGACGTCGCCAGCGTCGACCCGGCCGGCCGCCAGCGCCCGGCCGGCTGCCACCCGCCAGGTACCGGCATAGGCGAGCAACGCCCCGCTCACCCCGGCGGCGCTGAACCTTTCGCCCCGCACCTGCGCCTCGCCTTCGGTGCGCGAGGCGTTGCCGCGAAACTCGATCTGGCCCGTCAGCGCACCGAGCGATGCATTGGCCGCCGTCATCTTTCCGGCGCGCAGCCCGGCCGATCCCTGCCAGCGGTCAAGCGCCGGCCCCAGAGTCACGTCGACCCGCGCCTCGGGCGTCGCGACCGTGGCCTGGCCGCATCGCAGCCCGGCCAGCCGCACCGGGCCGCTTAGTTGCGGCGTGAAATTGTTCACCGCCACGCCGAGCAGCGCGCTGGGACGCAGCAGCCGGCAATCGCCGATCGCCACCCCGTTGCTGATCGCCGCGACGGTGCCGCGGAAGCCGTCGTCCAGCCGCCCCCGGCCGGCGATGCGAAGGCCCACCGGTCCCAGCGGCGTCTCCAGCCGGACGCGTGCGTCGTCGACAGACAGGTCGAGCGCCGGCAACGCAAAGGGGCCGCCGCTGGGCGCCGGCAGCAACTGATCGATCGCGCCGAGCGATATCCGGCCCTCGACAAGGCGCGCGCGCATCCGAAGCTTGCCCGCGCGAATGCCGCTAAGCCGGGCGCCGCCGGGGTCGATATCGGTGTAGGTTTCGATCCAGTCCGCGACGAGATCGGGCGAACGCGGATCGCCTACCACCACGTTGGTCAGCCGCTGGCGCCCGAAACCGAGTTCAGTGATCGCATAGCGTGCCGGCACCTTGCGCGCGCCGAGCGTGCGATCGATGTAGCGCGTCGCGATCGGCACCCTCGCCAGCCACAAGCCAAGCAGCAGAAGCGCCAGCAGGATCGCGGCGACCGCCAGCCTCCGGCGGAAGGGCCGGCGGCGGACATGCGGCAATCGTTCCTCGTCTGCCGCTTCCACGCGCCCTCGTTCGTCCTCCCGACGCGGGCCGCTCTACCGGCTGAACAGGGCCTCGTCATCCCCACGCACTGCCGCCCACGACCGATCGTTCCCGATTGCGTACAAGCTGCGTCCTGCTAGCCTTTCGACGATGGCCGACGCCGATCCACCGAACGACACACAGGGCCATCGCGCGCGGCTGCGCGAACGACTGCTCTGCAGCGGCGGCGAGACGTTGCTCGACCACGAGCTGCTCGAGTACCTTCTCACCCTTGCCACCCCGCGGATCGATACCAAGCCGATCGCCAAGGCGTTGCTGCGCGAGTTCGGCGGCATCGGCGGCGTCTTCACTGCCGATCGCGAGGCGTTGCTGCGGGTGAAGGGCATGGGCGAAGTCAGCATCTCCGCGCTGAAGATCGCCCAGGCCACCGCACTTAGATTGCTGCAGGCGGAGGTCGCGGCGCGCCCAGTGCTCGGCAACTGGCAGGCGTTGCTCGACTACCTGCGCGCCGACATGGCGCATCATGCGATCGAACGAGTGCGCGTGCTGCACCTCAACACGCGCAACATGCTGATCCGTGACGAGGTGATGAGCGAAGGGTCGATCGACCAAGCGCAAGTTCATGTGCGCGAGGTGATCCGCCGCGCCATCGATCTTGGTTCGGCCGCGATCATCCTCGTCCACAACCACCCGTCCGGCGATCCCTCACCGAGCCGGGCCGACATCGACATCACGCGCGCGATCGTCGAGGCAGGCCGCGGGCTGGGGATCGCGGTGCACGATCACCTGATCATCGGCACGAGCGGCTATGTCAGCCTCCGCGCCAAGGAGCTGATGTAGGCGTAGTGCCGCTTGCTGCAGCATGGCTGCGGCACAAAATTTGCAAACTTATGTTGCGTTGCGCAACCGACCGATTTGTCGCGCATTATCCGAAGCATGCCCAGCTACTTCTTCCGTGTCCGTACTCCTGATCAGGTCGTTCGCCGGGCGGAGTGTCATGAGCTTCCGGATATCAATGCTGCGCTGGCTTTTGCGCAGCGTACCGCGCGCTCGATGGTGCGGGTGCCCGTGCGCCGTGGCACGCGCGTACTCGGCGGCAGCCTGGATATCGAAAACGAGATCCAGCAGCCCATCGCGCGCGTGATGCTTGCCGAAATGGCGCAGCAGATTTCCTGATTTCGCCTGAGATTTTCGATCAGACGCCCGGCAGGCGTCACTTCGCGTGGTAGAAGTCGTACACCTGTTGCGCGACGCCGGCGCTGACGCCGGGCGCCTTCTGCAGATCGGCAAGACTGGCGTTGCGCACCGCGCGCGCGGTGCCGAAGTGCATCAGCAGCGCCTTCTTGCGCGCCGGGCCGATGCCGGGGACTTCGTCCAGCGGGCTCGCCCCCATCGCCTTGGCGCGTTTGTCGCGATGCGCGCCGATGACGAAGCGGTGCACCTCGTCGCGTAGCCGCTGAAGGTAGAACAGCACCGGCGAATTGACCGGCAGCGTCAGTTCGCGCCCGTCCATCAGATGGAACACCTCGCGCCCCTCGCGGCCGTGGTGCGGGCCCTTGGCGACGCCGACGAGACACACGTCCTCGATGCCGAGATCCTCCAGCACCGCCTTGGCCGCGTTCAGCTGTCCCCGGCCGCCGTCGAGCAGCACCAGATCGGGCCAATTGTCCCCGTCCCGATCGGGATCCTCCTCGATCGCGCGGGCGAAGCGGCGGGTCAGCACTTCGCGCATCATCGCGAAATCGTCGTCGGTCGCCGCCTGCTTGATGTTGAACTTGCGATACTGGCCCTTGCGGAAGCCCTCCGGCCCCGCGACGACCATCGCGCCGACCGCGTTGGTGCCCTGAATGTGGCTGTTGTCGTACACCTCGATCCGCTGCGGCGGCTCGGCGAGGCCGAACAAATCGGCGACCTCGCGGTTGAGCTTGGCCTGAGTCGTGCTCTCGGCGAGCCGGCGCTCCAGCGCCTCCGTGGCATTGCGGCAGGCCTGTTCCATCAGCCGCTTGCGCGTGCCCCGCTGCGGCACCTCGATCGACACCTTGCGCCCGGCCTGGGTCGTCAGCGCCTCGGCCAGCAGGTCCGCCTCCGGCAGCACGCGATCGACCAGCACCGCCTTCGCCGGCGGCACCTCCTCATAGAATTGCATCAGGAACAGGGTCATCACCTCTTCCTCGGTCACGTCGGCGGTGTGCGCGGGGAAGAAGCTGCGGTGGCCCCAATTCTGGCCGCCGCGGATGAAGAAGGCCTGGATGCCGATCACGCCCTCATGGCTGGCAAGCGCAAAGATATCCGCGTCGCCCACCCCTTCGGCGTTGATGAACTGCGTCCCCTGAATGAAGGTCAGCGCGCGCAATCGATCGCGCAGCACGGCGGCCAGCTCGAAATCCATCGCCTCGGCCGCGGCTTCCATCTGGGCGCCCAGCTTGGCCTGCACGTCGGTCGTCTTCCCGGCGAGGAACTTCTTCGCGTCGGCGATCAGCTCGTCATACCCGGCCTTGTCGATCCGGCCAACGCACGGGGCGGAGCAGCGCTTGATCTGGTACAGCAGGCACGGCCGGTCGCGCGTCTTGAAGAAGCCGTCGGTGCAGCTTCTGAGCAGAAACAGTTTCTGCAGCGCGTTGAGCGTGTTGTTGACGCTGCCCGCGCTGGCGAAGGGGCCGTAATAATCGCCCTTCGCGCGACGGGCGCCGCGATGCTTCTGGATGCGCGGAAAGTCGTGATCGGCGCGCAGCAGGATGAAGGGGAAGCTTTTGTCGTCGCGCAGCAGCACGTTGTACGGCGGGCGATAGCGCTTGATCAGCTGCGCCTCGAGCAGCAGCGCCTCAGCCTCGTTGTTGGTCGTGACGATCGTCATCGACCGGGTCTGCGACACCATTCGCTGGAGCCGCTTCGACAGGTTGTTGATCTGCGTATAGTTGCTGACGCGGTTCTTCAGCGCGCGCGCCTTGCCGACGTAGAGCACGTCGCCGCGCGCATCCTGCATCCGGTACACACCGGGCCGCAACGGCAGCGTCTGAACGACATTGCGGATCGCCGCCACGCCAGCCTCCAGGTCGGGCTGGTCGCTGCCGCGGATCGCGAATGTCGCTTTCTCTTCGTTGAACCGGTCAGGCGGGCCGTAGGAACCTTGCATCACCCGCGATCTAGGGGGGAAAGCATGGTATTTGAACCTCTCCCGCCCAGCATCGCCTACGAACCGGTCACGCTGGCGGAACGGCGGCCAGCCGAAGCCGTTGAGCGCGCATGACCCAGAAACGCGATAGCAGCGGCCGCTTCAAGGCCGATCACAGCCAGCGCAACACCGCGATCGGCGTTGCCACCGCGATCGGGGCGATTGCCACCGGCCTCGCCAGCGCGATCCATTTCGGCCTGTTCGACCGCTTCTTCCCACCGAAGGACGGGCACCCGGCGCCGGATCTCGAGGGCGATCATCACCCCGGGCCGCATGATCGGGCGGTCGATCATTTCCGCCCCGATCCCACCGCGCCGGTGCCCGCATCGGAACGTGAGGCGCTTCGCCCGGCGACCGGCCACGCACCGGGCTTCGCGGCCGACCGCGGCAGCACGCTGGGGTAACAGCGCCGACCCGTCGCTGCATCAGTACCGGCAGCACCGGCGGCGGAGCGAGAGGGAAAATACGCTCCGCCGCCGCCCCTCCCCTGCCGCCGGGTGCCGCGGCGGCAGGGTCGAGCCTGTTTGCGAAACTCCTTATTCGTAACGCAGCGCCCGGATCGGGTTCGCCCGCGCCACGCGCCATGCATGGCCCGCGATTGTGCCGACCGCGATCGCCAGCGCCAGTGCCCCGGCCAGCAGGAACGGCGTCGGCCCAAGCGTCACCCGCGTGTCGAAGCTGTTCAGCCAGTCACGCATCACCCACCAGGCGATCGGCCAGGCGATCAGATTGGCGATGAGCACCGGCCGGCTGAACTGCCACACCAGCAGCCGGACGATATCCTGCGTGCGCGCGCCCAGCACCTTGCGGATGCCGATTTCCTTCGTCCGCCGCTCCGCCGTGAAGGCAGCGAGGCCGAACAATCCTAGGCAGGCGATCACCACGGCCAGCAAAGCGAAGCCGGCGAATATCTTCGCCCGCACATCCTCGGCCTTGTACAATTCCTGGATGATCGCTTCGCTGAACTCCGCCTCGAACGGCACATCCGGCGCGGCTTCCTTCCACACTTTCTCGACACCCGCACGCACGGCGGCCGGATCGCCATCGTAGCGGATGACCATCTTGGTCTCGCCCTCACGCGTGCCGAGGAACATGATCGGATCGAGCGGCTGGCGAACCGAGCGGAAGCGCGAATCCTTCACGACGCCGATGATCGTGTTCGCCATGTCGCCATGTTCGGTGGAAATGCCGATCCTGATCGTCTTGCCCACGGCGTCGGCAGGATTGCGGTAGCCCATCTTGCGGGCCGCCGATTCGTTGACGAGGATGTTCGCGCCGCGGGCCGCCAGTGCGCGGATCTCCTCCTTATTTTCGGGGAAGGAGGTCGTCTGGTCATCCATCGGGCGCGCCCGATCGAACCAGCGGCCCGCGACGAGATCCAGCCCCATCGCATCCTTGAAGCCGACATCGACCCGGTAGCGCCCCAGCGTCACCGGCTGTGGCTGCCCGGGCACCAGCACGCCGGTGTTGCTCGAGTCGCTCGTTGCGACGCCGATGTCCGTACGGCCGACCGCGACCACGCCGGGCACCCGCTTCATCCGCTCCGCCAGCTGCTCACCGCGGCCGATCAGCTGGTATCGGGCCAGCCCGTCGATCTGGAGGATGTTGTTGCGCTTATAGCCCGGATCCACCGAACGCGCGTACACCGTCTGGCCATAGACGATCGCGGTGCAGATGATCAGCCCGATCGAGATGGCGAATTGCGCCACCACCAGCACGCTGCGCAGCCGGCCCGTGCCCGGCGTTTCCGCAGAAGATTTATTGGCCTTCAGCACGCTCGCCGGCTGGAAGCGCGACAGGAAGAACGCAGGGTAAAGCCCGCCGAGCACGCCAACGATCAGCACCAGCGCCAGTGCCGGCAGCAGCATGCCGTCCGCGCCGAGATAGCTGAAGCCAAGATCTGCATCGAGGAGCGCGGAGAACGGCCGGACGAGCAGTTCGCCCAGCGCGAGCGCCATCACCACCGCAATGGCGGAGACGAGGAGCGATTCGCCCACGAACTGCCCGATCAACTGCTTGCGCGTCGCGCCCAGCACCTTGCGCAGCGCCACTTCCCGCGCGCGCTGGCCGGCCCTGGCGGTGGCGAGATTGGTGAAGTTCACCACCGCCATGGCCAGGATCAGCACGGCGATGATCGCGAAGGTCGCGATGGTGCGGCGGTCGTTCCCCGGCGTCATCGCGCCGGCCTGGGCCGTGCCGAGGTGAACATCGGCCAGCGGCACCAGCTTCCAGTCGGTGTCGTCGCCGGCGTTGTAGTGGGTCCCGCCGAAATTCTCGTCGGCGATATTGCGCTTTTCCCACGCCGGAAGCTGCGCGTTGATCGTGTCGACGTCCGTGCCCGGCTTCAGCTTCACATAGACCCAGCCGGACTGGCAGCCCCAGCAATCAAGGAAGTCCGGCTCCTGCGCGAAGTAGGACGGGAAGTCCCGGCGCACCACGGCATTGATACGCAAGTGCGAGTTCTTCGGCAGGTCCTCGAGTACCGCGTTGATGCGATAGTCATAGGTCTTGCCCTTCTGGATCAGGCTCAGCGTGCGACCGATGACATCATCCGTACCGAACTGGCGGATCGCTTCCGATCGCGTGATCACCGCCGTGTCCGGTGCGTTCAGGGCCGTCTTCGATCCGCGAAGGAGCGGCAGGTTGACGACCGCCAGGAAGTCCCCGTTGCTGATCAGGTAGTCCTTGGCGCTCGTAACCGTCCCGTCCTTGACGATCGTCGGGCTGCCGCCGAGGACGTAGACGGTCTTGTCGATCTGCGGGAAATCCTTCCGCAGCCGATCCTCGGTGATGTAGCTCGTCATCTGCAGGAACGTCGGCGGCCCGTCGCGCGGGTTCGGCCACCAGGTCTGCACCTGATAGGTGTTCTCGCCATCCGGCACCCAGCGATCGAAGCTTGTTTCGTAGCGGATAAAGACCAGGATCAGCAGGCACGCCGCCATGCCGATGGCGAGGCCGAGCAGGTTGATCAGCGAATAGGTGCGGTTCTTCGCCAGCGCCCGGAACGCGACGGTGATATAATTGCGCCACATGGGCTTTGCCCCCCTTGCCGGTTACGCCGCGCGGCGCCGTTCTTGCAGTATCCGCCCGTCGAGCATGTTGACGACGCGGCTGGCGTAATCGGCATGCGCGGGCGAGTGGGTGACCATCACGATCGTCGCCCCTTCGGCGTTCAGCCCCTGCAGCATCCGCATCACTTCCTCGCCATGATTGGTGTCGAGGTTGCCGGTCGGCTCGTCGGCAAGGATCAGCTTGGGCTTGGCGACGAGCGCGCGAGCCACCGCCACGCGCTGCTGCTGGCCGCCGGACAGCTGGCTGGGCCGATGCCGCGCGCGATGCGCGATGCCAACCCGATCCATCACCTCGTCGGTGCGCCGCCGCCGCTCGGCAGCCGGCACGTCATGGTAGAGGAGCGCAAGCTCGATATTGTCGCGCACCGACAGCTCATCGACCAGGTTGAAGCTCTGGAAGATGAAGCCGATGTTTTCCTTGCGGAAATCGGCAAGTTTCCCTTCGGCAAGCCCCGCCACCTCGGTGCCATCGAACACATAGGATCCGCTGGTCGGGCTATCGAGCATGCCAACGACGTTGAGCAACGTCGATTTGCCGCAGCCGGACGGCCCCATCACGGCGACGAACTCGCCAGCGGCAATATCCAGGTCGATCCCGTCGAGCGCCACCGTCTCCACGCTGTCCGTGCGATAGAGCCGCGCCACATCACGCATGCGGAGCATCAAATGTCCTTTCCTTTGGTGAGGTCGAGCGCGTCCTTGTCGGCGAACCCGGTATAGGGAGAGGTGATCACGCGCTCGCCGGGGCTGAGCCCGTCGAGCACCTCGATCGTATCGGCATTGCGTCGGCCGAGGCGGACGTTGCGCTTCACCGCGCGCGATCCGTCCGGGGTGACGACAAAGACCCAGGCGCCGCCCGTGTCATTGTAGAAGGCGCCGTTGCGGATCAGCACCGCCGGCGTCGGATCGCCCAGGGTGAGCCTGGCTTGCACCGTCTGGCCGCGCTGCAACCCGGCCGGCTCGGTGCCGACGAACTGAAGCTCGATCTCGAACTGGCCGTTCTGCACCTGCGGGAAGATCTTCGTCACCCGTGCCTGCTGCCGCTCGCCCCGGCCACCCGCCGTCTCGATCGTCGCGCGCTGGCCGACCGCGACCCGGCCGAGATAATATTCGTCGACGCCGGCGCGCAGCTTGTTCCGGCCGGGGCTGTCGATCTGCCCGATCCGCTCGCCGCGCTGCATCGACTGGCCGACCTGGATCGAGAAGCCTGACAATTGCCCCGCCACCGGTGCGCGCAGCTTGAGCGCTTCGAGGTTCGCACGGGCAAGTTCCAGCCCGGCCTGGAGCGATCCGGTGGAGGCGCGTTGCTGGGCCAGCTGGCTGCGCAGCAACCGGTCGTCAGTCGTCTGCCCCTGGCGCAGCACGGCGACGCGGCGCTGTTCGTAATGGAACTGATCGGTCGTGTCGGCGAACTGCCGCCCGGCGACGAACCCGCGCTTCGCCAACGGGGCCTCGCGCTCGTACTGGCGCCGCGCCTTGTCGAGCGCCAGCTCAGCCTCCAGCACGTTGCGCTGATTGGCGACGCGCGTCTGCGCCAGCGCCAGTTCCTGGCTGCGCATGTTGTTGATCTGCTGCTCCACCTCGGTCTGCCGCGCGAGGGTCGACAGTTGAAGCTCCGCATTCGACAGCACCGCGATCGGCTGCCCCTTGGCAAGGTTGGCGCCGTCCTCAACCAGCACTTCCTCGACGCGGCCGCCCTCGATCGCGTCGATGTAGACGGTCAGAAGCGGCTCCACCCGGCTGCGCAGCGGGATGTAATCGTCGAATGTGCCGCGCGCGACGGTGGCGATGTTCAGCCGCTCCGCCGCCACGCTCTGAGTCCCGGCGCGCGGCGCGGCCCACCAGAATAGCCCGGCGGCGATCAACACGACCAGCGCGACTGCACCCGCGATCACCGCCTTCGGCATCTTCCGGCGCTCGATCACCCGGTCCATGCCGCTGCCGGAGACCGCGGCGCTCCCCGTTTCCCGATCCTTGGGCAAGGAAACGACGCTCATGTCCGCTTCCGAACGCAAGCATTGTCCGGTTCCGGACAGAAGCTGGCGGAAAAGTTCCGGCAGAAGCCCCCGCGCATGCTCACAGCGAGACCGCCAAGCTCAGTGTCGGCGTGGTGATCGTCAGCGATAATCGCGGCAGGCGGGGTTCGCTCAAGACACTCGCCGCCACAGCGATCGCACCGGCAGCGATCAGGATACGGTTACAGGCTTGCCTCATCATGAGACACAGCATTGCATCGTGCGTGCCAATTGGCGCGTGGAGAGATGCTCTTTGACAAATCTCCCGGGGTTTCCTCCGCGCCGGCGAGGTGTATGATCAATGTGGCACAGTTGTTGATTGTCCGCGGATGGACACTCGCTGTACGGGATCGAACGGGATGGGGCCTGAATTCAACCGATGCGTCATCGTCGATGACGACGACGATATCCTTTTGGCCGCCCGCTTGCTGCTGCGGCCGTTATTCCAGGAGATCATCACGGCCGGCACGCCGGACGAGGCCCTTCCGGAAATCCGCAGCATCGTGCCTGACGTAGTGCTGCTCGACGCCAACTTCGCTCGCGGCGCGACCGATGCGCGCGAAGGGCTTGCCTGGCTCGATCAACTGGTCGCGATCGATCCCGAGATCGTGGTGGTCATGATCACCGCCCATGCCGGCGTCCACGTCGCGGTGGAGGCGATGAAGCGCGGCGCGACGGACTTCGTGCCAAAGCCGTGGTCGAACGAACGGCTGCTCGCCACCGTCCGCACCGCAGCGGCGCTGCGCCGATCGCGGGTCGCGGCCGGCGCCTCGCGCGGGCAGGATACCGAGCGTAGCGGCGCAAAGTCCTCGCTGCTCGGCCGGTCGCCCGCCATGGCACGCGTCCATTCGCTGATCGAGCGCGCCGGGCCCACCGACGCCAACGTCCTGGTGCTGGGCGATAATGGCACCGGCAAGGAGCTGGTCGCGCGGGAGCTTCATGCGCGATCGCTGCGCGCGGGGCGCGTCCTCCAGACCGTCGATCTTGGCGCAGTATCGGCCGAGCTGATCGACAGCGAGCTGTTCGGCCACGTGAAGGGCGCCTTCACCGACGCTCGAACCGACCGGGTCGGCCGTATCCAGGAGGCGGATGGCGGCACGCTGTTCCTCGATGAAATCGGCAACCTGCCGCTGCACTTGCAGCCCAAGCTGCTCACCGTGCTGGAACAGCGGCAAGTGACGCCTGTCGGCGCGAACAAGCCGATCAAGGTCGACATCCGCGTAATCGCCGCGACCAATATGACGCGGGACCGGCTGACGGACGAACGCGTGTTCCGGCAGGATTTGCTCTACCGCCTCAATACCGTCGAGATCACCCTGCCGCCGCTTGCCGAGCGGCCCGAGGATATCGGCGACCTCGCGGAGCATTTCCTCACCGTCTACGCCGAACGATACAACCGTCCGCGGCCGACGCTGAGCGACAGCGCGCGCGCCGCGCTGACGCGCTACGACTGGCCAGGCAATGTGCGCGCGCTGCGCCACGCCGTCGAACGCGCGGTGATCCTCTCCACCGGTCCGGTGCTGGAGATCGAGGATTTCGGGCTCGAGGCGGCCGCGCCGCGCAATGCCGCCGCCGCGCCCCAGCGTGCCGCGACGGACGATCTCAACCTCGACCGCGTCGAGCGCCGGCTGGTCGAGGAGGCGCTGCGCAAGCACGGCTACAATATCACCCTCGCTGCCTCCGAACTGGGCCTGTCACGCGCCGCTTTGTACCGGCGCATGGAAAAACATGGGCTTTGACGGGCGCTTCACGCTCGGCCTGATCTTCCGCGTCGCGCTGCTGGTGCTGGCGCTGATGATGGTGGTGTGGGCCTTCCGTACGCCCTCCTTCGTGATGGTCCGTCTGGTGGCGGTCGGCGTCGCCATCGTCGCGGCGATGACCCTGTGGTATCACGTCGAGCGAACCAACATCGCGCTCGCCCGCTTCCTCGAGGCGCTGCGGATCGGCGACTTCGCGGCACATTTCCCCGAACGGGGCGGCGCCGGCTTTCGTGCGCTCGGAGCGGCGCTGAACGATACGATCCGGCGGCTGCGCGAGCAGCGCGGGCAGACCGACTCCGAGCTGCGGTACTTCGAGGCGCTGATCGACGACATGCCGGTCGCACTGCTGACGATCGACGGTGGCCGGGTCGAGCTTGGCAACAAGGCCGCCCGCCGCCTGTTCGCGCGTCATAGCGGCGTGCGGCCGGAGGATTACGCCGTCTATGGCGCGACCTTCGCCGCGCGCCTCGCCGATCCGCGCGAAAGCGAGGAGATGCTGATCCTGAACCTCGACGGCCGCGCCAAGCGCACGCTCGTCCGTCACGCCTCGCTCAACCGGCTCGGTCGGCAGACCAGCGCGGTCGTCGTCCAGCCGGTGCAGGAGACGCTCGACGCGGTCGAGATGGCGGCGCAGACCGATATCGTGCGCGTCCTGACGCACGAGATCCTGAATTCGCTGACGCCCGTGATGTCGCTGGCGCAGACCACCGCCGGCCTGCTCGGGTCCGTCGACACTGCCGATCCGCGCATTGCCGACGCGCGCGAGGCGGCCGGCGCGCTCGCCCGGCGCACGGAGGGGCTGCGGCACTTCATCGACAGCTACCGCGCCGTCGCGCGCGAGCCGCGCGTGGTGCGCCACCGCTTCTCGGCACGCGAATTCGCCGACGAGCATGAACGGCTGTTCCGCGCCGAATGGCCGCATGTGGCGCTGGATGTGGAATGCGCCGACACAACGATTGACGGCGACCGCGCGCTCCTGTCGCAATTGCTGCTCAACCTGATGCGCAACGCGGCACAGGCAGCGAGCGCCCATGGTGACCAGCCGGAGGTAAAGCTCTCGATCACCCGCACTGCCGATGGCGTCGCCATCACCGTTGAGGACAATGGCCCTGGCGTGCCGGACGCGCTGCGGCAGGAGGTGTTCCTGCCCTTCTTCACCACGCGTGCTCAGGGCACGGGCGTCGGCCTCAATCTCGCCCGGCAGATCGCCGTCGCTCATGGCGGCACGCTGGATATTGGTGACAGTGCCTTAGGGGGCGCTGCCTTCCGCCTGCTGCTCTAGGCTCGGCGTTGGTCCGGTGAGCGCGCGCACTGCCTCCATGAAGCGGACCAGGCTGATCGGCTTGGAAACATAGGCCTCAGCCCCCGCCGCGCGGATTCGCTCCTCGTCCTCGCGCCCGGCATAAGCGGTGACTGCCATTACCGGGATCTCGCGCAGCCGTTCGTCAGCCTTCAGCTCCAGGATCAGCTCATAGCCGGTCACATGCGGCATCTGGATGTCCATGATGATCACATCCGGGGCGAATTCGCGCGCACGTTCGACCGCTTCTCGACCATCGCGGACCGGTTCGACCACATAGTCGTGCGCCCGCAACAGATCGCAAAACAGCTTCAGGTTCAGTTCGTTGTCCTCGACAACGAGCACCTTCTTTGCCACGCGCGTTTGTCCCCCGTTCGCGGATGACGATAGGCAATGAGACAGAGCGATTCAAACGGAGAACCTGCCGATGCGCTCGCGCTGCGTGCGCTGGTGTGGACGTTGCAGGAGCCCGATCGCGCTTCCCGCCTGATCTCGCTCACCGGCCTTGATCCCGATGATCTGCGCGCGCGGCTTACCGAGCCAGCCGTACTCGCCGCCTGCCTTCAGTTCCTGGAGGCATACGAACCCGATCTGATCGCCTGCGCCGCAGCGATCGACAGCCGGCCCGAGGCTCTGGTCCGCGCCCGCAAAACACTGGAAACCGCATGAAGCGTCCGCTGCTGATCTCCGATTGTGACGAGGTGCTGCTGCACATGGTGCGGCATTTCGGCGAATGGCTGGGCGATGCGCATGACATCGATTTCACGCCATCGAGCTGGGAACTGGCGAAGAACATGCGCCGTCGCGGCACCGGCGCCCCGGTCGAGCGCGAGGAGATGATGGGCTTCCTCGGCGGCTTCTTCCCGCACCAGATGGGGCGGCAGACGCTGGTGCCGCATGCCCGCGAAGCGCTGGCGGCGATTGCCGAGGTGGCGGACATCGTGATCCTCACCAACCTGCAGGACGATTGCCGCATGCATCGCATCGAGCAGCTCTCCGCCTTCGGCATCGAGCATCGCGTAGAATGCAATCAGGGCCCGAAGGGCGGCCCGGTGGCGGCGCTGGTGGCGGAGCACGGCAATCCCGTCACCGTGTTCATCGACGATCTGCCGCATCACCACGAATCGGTCGCCGAACTCGCGCCTCATGTCCACCGCCTGCACATGGTGGCCGAGCCTGCGCTCGCGCCGGGCGTGCCCCCCGCCCCGGCGGCGCATGCGCGGATCGATGATTGGACTCAGGCGCTGCCCTGGATCACGCAGCGCTTCGCTGATGGGCGCCCCGCAGAGGATTGACGCTTCGAAGGCGCTGTGTTGAACCCGAGGTCATGACGAACCGTACCGATCGCGCGCTCGAAGAGCTTGGCCTGACGCTGCCGCAGGCCGCCGCTCCCGTTGCCACCTACGTCCCCACGGTCGAGGCCGGCGGGTTGCTCCATGTGTCGGGCCAGCTGCCGTTCCGCGATGGCAAGGTGGTGACCGGCCGGCTGGGTGACGATCTCGATGTCGCAGCGGGCAAGGATGCCGCCCAGCTCTGTGCGCTGATGGTGGTGGCGCAGGTGAAGGCCGCGCTCGGCGACCTCTCGCGGGTTGCGCGGATCCTGAAGCTCGGCGTGTTCGTCAATTCCGCGCCCGGTTTCGGTGATCAGCCGGAAGTGGCGAACGGTGCGTCTGACCTGATGGTCGCGCTGTTCGGCGATGCCGGCAAGCATGCCCGCGCCGCAGTCGGCGTCGCCGCGCTGCCGCGCAATGCGGCGGTCGAGATCGACGCCATCATCGCCGTGGCTTGAGCGCGAGCGATCGCACCCTAGATTAGGCGGGCATGACCGCCGTCACCGCCCGCCTCGCCGACGGCGTCGCCAGCATCCCCGCCGACCAGTGGGATGCCTGCGCCGGCAGCGACAACCCCTTCGTCAGCCACGCCTTCCTCAGCGCGCTTGAGCGATCGGGCAGCGTCGGCGGGCGAAGTGGGTGGCAGCCGATTCCTGTCATCGTCGACGGAGCGGATAGCGCCCCCGTGGCAGTCGCGCCGGCCTATGCGAAGTCACACAGCCAGGGCGAATATGTCTTCGACCACGCCTGGGCAGACGCCTGGGAGCGCGCGGGCGGAAACTATTACCCGAAGCTTCAGGTTGCCGCGCCCTTCACCCCGGTGCCGGGTCCGCGCCTGCTGCTGCGCGATCCCACCGCGGCACCTGCGCTGATCGCCGCGCTAGAGGCCGTCACAGACCAGCACAACCTCTCCTCCGCACATGCAACCTTCGTCGAGCGTGATCAGGTGGCAGCGTTCGAGGCGGCGGGCTGGCTGATCCGGGAAGGCACCCAGTTCCACTGGCAGAACCAGGGCTTTGGCAGCTTCGACGATTTCCTCGACACGCTTGCGAGCCGGAAGCGCAAGGCGATCCGCAAGGAACGCGCCGCGGCCGTCGAGGGCCTCACCATCCGCCATCTCACCGGCCGTGAGATCGGCTCACGTGAGTGGGACGCCTTCTGGACCTTTTACCAGGACACCGGCGCGCGGAAGTGGGGGCGCCCCTACCTCACCCGCAGCTTCTTTCCGCTGCTGGGCGAGCAAATGGGCGAGCGGGTTCTCCTGATCCTCGCGGAGCGGGACGGCGTGCCGATTGCCGGCGCGCTCAACCTCATCGGCGGCCATGCCCTCTACGGGCGCTACTGGGGCTGCACGGAGGACGTACCGTTCCTCCATTTCGAGCTCTGCTATTACCAGGCGATCGATGCCGCGATCGCGCGGGGGCTCTCCACCGTCGAGGCGGGCGCGCAGGGCGAACACAAGCTTGCGCGCGGCTATGCGCCGATCTCCACCTGGTCGGCGCACTACATCCCCAACCCGGGGTTTCGTCGCGCGGTGGCCGACTATCTGGTGCGCGAACGTGCCGCGGTAGAGGCGGACCAGGAGTTTCTCGGCCGCATGACGCCCTTCAAACGCAGCTAGGGCGCCATATCCCGAGCGGCCGCCCTATTTGATCACCACGCTTTCATAGCCTGATGGCGGCCCCGCCTCCGGCCCGAGCGTGCGCACCGCGACTGGTGGCCGGATCTTCGGAGACAGCCGGAAAGACACACCGACCACCGCGGCGTGATTCATGTTCGCCCGGCCATTCACCGCACGCTGGCGCTGATTGAGATATCCGAGCTCCAGCGCCGCCGCCTCCGCGATCGGCAACTGCACGCCAGCGTAGGTCCATAGATCGTCATAGCCCTTGCGGGCGCCCCAATCGGCATCGGTCAGGTTCCAGTAGAGCTCCATCGAAAAGACGCCGACCGGCCCGCCGCTTTCCTTGCGCGTCAGCGGCGTCGCGACCAGCACCTGCTGCGCGACGCGCAGGTTCCAGTCTTTCCCAGTGGAGCGATTGCGCTGTTCCAGCCGGGTCTGCGCGCGAAGTCCGATACGGCTGACCGCGCCCAGCCGGTACGATGCCTGCTGGAAGAAGCGGTTCTCGTGCAGGTCCTTCGGCAAGCGCGCGCCATCAATCAGTGCGTAGAGATAGCCGCCCGACAGGATCAGCGATTCGTTCTTACGACACGAGATCACCGGCGGAATAAAAGTGATCGGGGCGGTGGCGGCATTGCGGGTGGTGAAGCGCGGCTGGATCTCGCTGGTCAGGAACCAATCGTCGCTGATCGGGGCGATCACCTGCACGCTGCCCCAGATCTGCCCGCCATGGTTGGTCTCTGCCGCCGCGGGAATCGCGAGACAAGCGATCCCCGCCGCGCCCGCGGCCACCCAACGATTCATGCAGCGCCCCCCGAGTCTTCTTATGAGGAAGCAAACACGTCACCCGGCAATCGGATGCGCGGCATGCCGCATTTTTGCGCGGCGCTGTCGATTCAGGACTTCGGCGGCGGCGGCAGTTCCTGCTGGCGCGCGCGCATCCGCCGCTCGCGCAACTCGAGGAACCACTTGGGGTACAGCTCCTCATCGGTGATCTGCGGCGCCGGGCGATCGTGGTTCACCTTGAACAGCGCACTCGCGCCGGTCGGCGAGCGCCAGATCCGGTCAAGGTCACTGGCGTAGCGCGAATTGAACGGCGGCGTGCGGATCAACCAGACATAGTCGAACGCCTCGCGCGGGAAGCGGGCCATCGAGAAGTCGATCGGCTTCCACCATTCGCGCGGGCACCAGCCCGGCGTCACGATTTCCGATGGATCATGCGCGAACATGCCGGCCTGACGGTAGCGCGCGGTCAACAGCTGTGCGCCGGCCATCGACCATTGATCGTTGGCATAGGCAAGCTTTCGCTCCAGCGCGATTGCCGGCAAATGTTCCAGCCGGCTCATCTTCCATTCGTTGTGGCAGTTGGTGCCGACGAAGGTGACGAGGCGCGCGCCGACCGGCACCTTGTCCAGCGCGGCCAGTTCGGTGTCGTAATCCCGGTCGAACATCCAGTAACTGACCGTCGTGCCGGCGGTACGCGCGAGGAAGAAGGCAAGACCAAGCGTCGCAAGGATCGAGGCATGCCGCGCCGTCATCGCCGGCCGCGGCCGGATCGCGATCAGCGCAATGGCGATGACGAACGGGGCAAGCCGCATGTCCGCATAAGCAGATCCAAATACGATCCGCGGCAGCAGCACGAAGACGGCGAGCAGGAACAGCGCCGACAGCGCGAGGTTGCGGGAATACTCGATTGCCGGATCGCGCAGCCCCTTGAACAGGATCAGCAGGCAGATTGCGGTGGAGGCGATGTCCCACAGCTCCCACCGGTCGCGCAGGACCATCATCACCCAGGCGACCTTGGCCTGCCAGTTGAACCAGTCCGCCGTCTGGCCAGTCACATGGTCGCCAGTGCGCCAGAAGATCATCAGCACCATCGGCAGCGCGAGCGGCACGCAGCCGAGCCCGGCGCGCACCCAGCTCTCCAGCCAATGGCCCGATCCTGCGTCTTTGCGCGCGTCGTGCTGCCGGATCATCTCGGCCGAGAAGGCGAGCACGCCAAGCACGCCCCAGCCGAAGGTGTGGCACAGCCACAGGAGGCATGAGGCGGGGATGAAGATCGCGGTGCGCAGTCCGAACCGCTTGAGCCGTGCGAGCCGCAGCCAGAGCGCGAAAAGGCACAACGCCAGCGCCATCGACAGCGCGAAGTTCACGAAGCCGAACTGGAAGGGGTAGCTATAGGCCAGCGGCAGCGCAAAGAGTGCCGTCGGCGGGATTCGGCCGTGCACCTCGCGCGCGATCCACAGCAGCCCGGCGGTGGTCAGCGCCGGGATCGAGATCACGATCAGCTTCACGCCCAATTCCAGGCCGAACAGCTTGGCGAACGGCACGACCAGTAAGTCGATGCCGAGGTTGCCGATCAGCGACCATTGGAAATCATACCATTCGGCCAGCCACGGTGCATCGGCGCTGGGCGTCAGCTGCACGCGATAACGGCCCATGTGGCCGGGCAGGTCGACGAGCGGCGGTATCTCGGGCCACAGCAGTGGCACGATCGAGATAAGCGTCGCGATCAAGACGAACGCGCGCGTCTGCCACCAGCGAAGGGGGGCCCCCGTTTGCTCCATCAATCCGCTCTACGGTTGCGGCGTCGGCGAGGGCAAGGGGCGAATGACCCGCCAGGCCAGTGCCGGGGTGCCGGTGGCGATCGGCTGCAGCCAGTCGAACCGCTCCCCACGCTCCAGCCGGGCCCACAGGCCGTTCGGAAATCGGTCCCGATAAAGATCGGTTTCATTCAGCCCGGGGCAACCCGCCACATAGCTGGCGCCACTTGCGAGGATGATGCGCCGTGCGCGTTCCGGATCGGCAGAAAAGCCCTCCAGCACCGCTGCCAGCGCCTGCGGCGCGCGATGGTAGCCGCCGGCGACGCCGCGATGATGGGTGGTCGCCAGGATGTCCGGCGTGATGTCGATCGGGGCAAAGACGATGCCCGCTGGTAGCCGGCCGATCACGCGCACGTCGCCCACCCGGTCGCATGACGGGCGATGCGGCGCCGATGCGGCGTCGCTCGCGCTGTCCTGCCGCCCGGCCGCCATGAGGCCGATCGCCGCGACCTGCCCGGGCGACGCGACCAGCAACGCGCCGGCCGTCGCAGCCAACCGCGGCGCAAGTCGCGAGATCCCTCGCGCCCGAACGAGCAGCGCCAGCAACAGTGACGCGGCGCCCGGAATGGCGAGAGCATTGGCGGTCGCGCCCGCGCGGTTCACCATCAACGCGATGGCGAACGAAACAGTCGCAACCGCCAGCAACAGCGCCCAGCGCACGCGCCGCTCTCCCGTCGCCCCCCGCCACGCGCGCCAGCCGCCATAAAGGCCGACCAGCGGCAGCCCCACGCTCATCGCAGCCCAGGACGCATCCTGCTCCCACAGCGGACGGCCTTCCAGAACATTGACGTACCACAGGTCGTAGACGATCGGCGGCAGTGTCGCGAACGGCCCAGCAATGCACGCGGGCGACAGCACCACCAGCGTCGCCGCAGTGGCCGCTCCGGCCCCACCCAGCATCGCGGCCCGCCCCATCGGTCCGGTCCGCGTCCCCGCCATGGAGGCAATGGTGATGCCCAGCGCCGCAACGCCGAGCATCGCCAGCCATGCCGGCGCAATCGCGTCGCAGGCCGGTGCAAGGACCGCTGGTCCGCGCGTGGCAAGATGCAGCGCCAACGCGCCGACGAACAGGCTCCAGCCCAGCCCCAGCAGAAACGGCCGCCGCTCCGGCTGCCATGCCCAGGCAAGCGCCGCGACACCGGCGATACAGGCGGCAATCGGCATGCCCTCCAGCGATATCGTCAGCAGGGCCGCAAGCGCGAAACCCGCCAAGGCCCCGCCGCGAAACGTGGACCGCCCGAGCAACGCGGCAACGGCTGCAAGCGCCAACAAGATCTGCCAGCCATGATGATCGACGCGCATCGGCCGCAATTGGTAAACCAGCGGCACGGATAGCGGCGCCAGCAGCACGGCGTAGCGCGCCACCTCTACCCCCGCGACTCGCCGCGTGATCTGCGCCACCAGTGCCATGGCGGCCAGCAGCGAAAGCAGCGGCACCACAACCAGCGCGATCCGCGTCGCCGCGGGCTCGCCGAGCGGGCTGGCGAGCATCAGCACCGCTGCGATCGGTAGATCGACGAGCCGCGACCAATGCATCGGGAAGGCACCGCCATTGAGCCGATGCTGCGCAACATCCCACCAGCTCTGCCCGGCCAGCCAGTCACGCACCTGAACCAAACGCATCGGATCGTCCGGATCGGCGAAGCGCAACGTCGCGATATTGTCCGCCATCGCCAGCGAAAGGACGATCGCGGCCAGCAACCAGGCGACAAGCACCGGGACCAGGATTGAGCCGGTCTCGATTTCGTCGCCCGGCTCCTCGGTGGCTATGCCAAAAGAGGTGAAGGCTCGTTCTTGAACCGGCTCTCCGGCCACACGTCCCTCGCCACCGCTCGGGACGAAAGGGCCGGTCAGTTGCCCCGCTTCCACAGGATCACGCCGCCTTCAGGCGTTCCGGCACGACACGCACGCTGGCGAGCGCCGCGCGCTCACCCTCGTTGCCGCTCTCGTGATACTCGGCGTCCTCGTTCACCGCCCAGATATCGTACACCCGCGCCCCAGCCTCGATGTTCCGCACCGTCAGCATCGCGGTCATCATCGCGTGATCCTGATTGTTGTAGCGGTGCATGCCGTTGCGGCCGACGCAGTGGAGCGTCGGATAGCGCGTCTCGATCTCCTGTCGGAGCATCTCGACGTTTGCGGCATAATCCTCGTCATAGACGGGATAAGCCTTCTCCTGCCGTACGACCGTACCGCCGACCACCTGCTCGGCTGCGCAGAGGCCAAGCTGCGCCATCTCCCTTTTCGCCAGCGCGACGAGCTCGTCGTCACTCGCGGACCACAAACCGTCGCCCTCGAAACAGAAATATTCGAGGCCGACACAGGCGAGATCGGGATCGGGCACCATCTCGGGCGACCAGGAACGGAAGTTCTGCACCCGCCCCACCTTCACCTTGGAATCGTGAATGTAGATCCAATTGTCCGGGAACAGGTCAGGCGAGCGGATCATCAGTGCGACGGTCAGGAAGTCCCGATACTTGAGGTTCGCGGCCTCCGGCAGCGCAGCCGGCAGCGGATGCAGCCGGCTCGCGAGTTCGCGCATCGGCGCCGAGGAAATGACGTGCGCCGCCTTGATCGCGACCTGCCCGCCATCGCCATCAACCGCGGTCATCGTCCACTGCTGCGTAACGTCATTGAACGCCAGCTGCTTAAGCTTGTGGTCCATCAGCACATGGTTGCCGTGCGCCACCACATGATCGCGCGCCGCTTCCCACATCATGCCCGGCCCGAGCCGCGGATAACGAAAGCTTTCCAGCAGCGTCTTGACGGCCATCCCGTCGTTCGGCCGCTTGTTGAGGCCAAGGCTGCGCTTCAGCCCGTCGGTAACGGCACCCCACAGCGACAGCCCCTTGATCCGCTGCGCCGCCCAGTCCGCGCTCATCTCGTCGCACGGCATGCCCCACACCTTCTCGGTGTAGGTCTTGAAGAAGATCGAATACAGCTTCCAGCCGAACGCGTTGACGGTCCAGTCCTCGAAGCTCTGCACCCTCTTGTTGGGCATCAGCTTGGCCTTGGCGAAGCTCGCCATGCACGACGCTGACCGCCAGACGCCAAGGTTCCACAGCGCCTCCAACGCACGCAGCGGATAGCTGTAGAATTTCCCCTCGTAATAGATGCGGCTCATCCGCGGCCGCTCGATGAAATCGTCCGGCAGGATCTCGTTCCAGAGATCGACGACTTCCTTCGATCGCGAGAAGAAGCGGTGCCCGCCGATGTCGAAGCGGAAGCCCTCATGCTCGACGGTGCGGCTGATCCCGCCGACGTAGCGCGGGTCCTTCTCGATCACGGTGACCGAATAGCCGGCCTTGCCCAGCAGATAGGCCGCCGTCAGCCCCGCCGGTCCCGCGCCGATGATCGCCACGTCCACCGTGCCGACAGGATTCGCCATCTGATGCCCGCCCCAAAGCACTGTCCTATGACAATGCAGCATCGGCAATGACGAAGGATGGTTGAGGCGTGGTTAACGCCCCACGATCCCGCTAGCGGCTCGCGAGGTGCTGCAGCGCGGGTCCGTCGCGATTGTAGACGTCCGCGACATATTTCACGCCGCCCTCACTCGGGCTTGCAGTGAAGTACATGAGATAGACCGGTACGGGCTCCGGCACAGGCAGGTGCTGTTCCGGCTTGGAGCTGTCTGGCTTCAGCGGGCTGCCGAACAGCCAGCGACCGAGCCGCGGCGCATCTTCCAGCCGCACGCAGCCATTCGAGAAGTGCCGATCGGGTTTGGCGAACAGGTTCTTCTGCGGCGTATCGTGAAGGTAGATGCCCAGATCGTTGGGGAACATGAACTTGACGGAGCCCATCGAATTGCCCCGGCCGGGCAGCTCGCGCACGCGCGGCTCGACCGTGCCGTCCGCCACGCCCTGCCAATCAATCGAGTTGGACGGGATCACCTGCGCATCATGCGTCCAGTCCGACAGCGCTTCATAGCCCTGACGCTCCAGCGAGGTGCCCGCCAGTACCTTGGGCGCGATTCGCTTCCGCACCAGATCCACCGGCACGTTCCAATAAGGGTTGAGCGTCGCGTAGCGGACCATGCCGGCCATCATCGGCGTCTGCGTCTCAGGCGTGCCGGTGACGACGCGCATCGTCCCCTGCTCTGCGCCGGCGCCGTAATACCAGAGCCGCGCGGCGGCCGCGTCGACCACGATGTGCCGTGTATACGCGTCGGGCAGCAGCCGCGCACGTTCGAGGTTGAGCCGAAGCAGCGCGGTTCGATCAGGCCCGCTCTCCAGCGCGTTCAGCGCCGCCAGCGTCTTCGCGCCGACGATACCGTCTGCCGGCATGCCGCGCGACGCCTGGAAGCTTCGCACGCGAGCGGCCAGTGCGGGATCATAGCTGTCGCCAGCGGGCAGCCCCAATCGCTGACGAAGCAGCATGACACGCTCGCCGGTCGCCCCAGGCTTGAGCAGTGGTCCGCCGGGCACCAGAACCCCCGGATCACCGCCGCCGCCGTCACTCGCCGCCAGCGCCTCGCGAAGCTGCACGTAGAGCGGGTTCATCCAACCCAGATTGCGGACATAATCCGGCATCGACTTGGCCAGCCCAGCGCGGCGCAGCACGTCATCCGGCTTCACTTTCGTCGGCGCGAGCGATTCCTCGAGGTAGCGAATCTCGACGTTCGGCTGGCGCATGTCCCGCACAAGATCGGCAAGCGTGCTGCTCAGCGCGATCTCGAGATAGGCAAGTGCGCGCAGATTGCCGTCCTGCGCCTCGTCGATCAGCCGCCGCAGGCGATCGGGCGAGTAGCGGCTTGGCCGCAGCCCATCGACTTCGACCGTCTCGATCACGTCGACCAGCGCCACCGCCTGTGGGCCCGGCGCATTGTCGACGATCCACAGCGGCCAATAACCGCGTGGACGGTAAAAATCCTTGAGGCGCCCACCCACCTGATTGCGGATTGCCTGGGCAACCGCATTGTCGGGCTGGCTGGCTGCCGCCTCGAGAGCAACGCCCTGAGCGACGGCGACGCCCGGAAGCGCCACCGCCGCGATCAACATCAGTGATGCCAGCCGGCCGACGCGCCGGGCCGGCGCGCTGGGGCCGACCGGCAAGTCTTAGCCTCGCTCGCCGCGCGGGGTGGGCGGCGGGGGCGGCGGCGGCGGGGTCGGGCACGGCGGTGCCTGGAACGCCACATAGATGCCGTCTGCGGTGTAATAGCCGTCGACGATCCCGTCGCCGTCGCGATCCGCGGCAACGGTGCCGACGAGCGCGCCCGGGCCGGCGGGCGGTGCAGGCGCAACCACGTCTTCGCGTGTATTGGCGCAGGCGGTGAGCACGGACGCGCCGAGCAGCACCGCGGCGAATGTAGCACCCTTCATCACAATCTCCCTTCAACTCGGGGTGCGAGCACCCCAGGCGATTGATGAACGCCACATCCGCCGGACTCGTTCCCGGTCAGAAACGACCACGTGACCGGGGCGCGACGCTTCGCCGCGCCCGAGCCGAGATCAGCGGCCGTCGCGGCGACCCAGCAGGCGGAGGCGAAGCGCGTTGAGCTTGATGAAGCCTTCCGCGTCGCGCTGGTCATAAGCGCCCTGATCGTCCTCGAACGTCACTACCTTCTCGCTGTAGAGCGAGTTGGGCGACTTGCGGCCGACGACGCCGACATTGCCCTTGTACAGCTTCAGCCGAACCGTGCCGGAAACCTTCTCCTGGCTGTAGTCGACTGCCGCCTGCAGCATCTCGCGCTCCGGCGAGAACCAGAAGCCGTTGTAGACCAGCTCGGCGTATTTGATCGCCAGTTCGTCCTTCAGGTGCGCTGCGCCGCGATCGAGCGTCAGCTGCTCGATGCCGCGATGCGCCAGGTGATAGATCGTGCCGCCCGGCGTCTCGTACATGCCGCGGCTCTTCATGCCGACGAAGCGGTTCTCGACCAGGTCGAGCCGGCCGATGCCGTGCTTGCGGCCAAGGTCGTTCAGCTTGGCCAGCAGCGTCGCAGGCGAACATGCCTCGCCATTCAGCGCCACGCCGTCGCCGCGCTCGAAATCGACGGTGATATATTCCGGTGCGTCGGGCGCGTCCTCCGGGTCCACGGTGCGGGAATAGACGTAATCCGGCACTTCCTCCCACGGATCCTCCAGCACCTTGCCCTCGGACGAGGTGTGCAGAAGGTTCGCGTCGGTCGAGAACGGCGATTCGCCGCGCTTGTCCTTCGTCACCATGATCTGGTTCTGCTCGGCGAACTCGATCAGGCGGGTGCGGCTGGTGAGGTCCCACTCACGCCACGGTGCGATCACCTTGATATCGGGCGCCAGCGCGTAATAGCCGAGTTCGAAGCGGACCTGATCGTTACCCTTGCCGGTCGCGCCATGGCTGACGGCATCGGCGCCGACCTGACGCGCAATCTCGATCTGGCGCTTGGCGATCAGCGGGCGGGCGATCGACGTGCCGAGTAGGTACAGCCCCTCGTACGTCGCATTCGCGCGCATCATCGGGAAGACGTAATCCTTGACGAACTCCTCGCGCAGATCGTCGATGAAGATGTGCTCCGGCTTCACGCCCGCCAGCTGGGCCTTGCGACGTGCCGGCTCCAGCTCCTCGCCCTGGCCGAGATCGGCGGTGAACGTCACGACTTCGCAGTTATACGTCTGCTGCAGCCACTTCAGGATGACGCTGGTGTCGAGGCCGCCCGAGTAAGCAAGGACGACGCGCTTGATGGAGGAGTCAGTCATGGCGCGCGCGTCTACGGCTGCTGGGGCGGGACCGCAACGAAGGATTCAGATCACCGGATCGTCGAACGCCGCCACCTCCTGCGGATCGGGCTCGCGCAGGGCTACCCAGCAATAGGCGAACAGCGCGATACAGCCGATGCCGGCGACGAAATACGGCAGCGAATGCCAGACCTCGTAAAGGCCAACGCCGATCGACGGCCCAAGCACGAAGCTCGCCCCGTTGACGCTCGTCACCTTGCCGGCGACCGATCCCTGCTGCCCCGGGCCCACGGCCAGGCTCGACCCCGCGGTGAACCCCGGTCGCGTGAAGCCGAAGCCGAGGCTGGCGAGCGCATAAGCCGTGGCGATGCCGTAGAGAGAGTCGGCGAAACCCGTGAGGATCGTCCCTGCGGCCGCCAGTATAAGGCCGACGAGCACCAGGGCGCGCGGCGCGAGGTTAAGCGTCGGGATGATCCCCCATTGCGCCAGCAGCGCCGTGCCCGCGCCCATCATCAGCACGATGCCGGTAGGCTCGAGCGCCAGTGCCGGCGGCAGGTTCAACCGGTCGATCACGAGGAAGCCGATCGCCTGGCCGGTCATCGCCTGAGCATGGCCCATGACGAGGCCGGCGATCATCCAGGCGCGGATTCGGCGATCGAAGTAACTTACCTTCGCGCCGCCCTTCGGCTCGGTCGCGCTGCGTACGCTGGCGCCGGTCCCCTGCCCGCCGATCGAGGGATAGCCTGTGGTGCCGCCGTGCACGTTCGCCAGATCGCGATCATCGGGCAGCATCGCGCGCACCGTCAGGAACATCGCCACGCCGAAGATGGTGAAGACGAACGCCGGCCCGGCAAGCCCGATCTCGACGGGCCCGAAATGGCCGAGCAAGAGATACGGCGCGATCGCCGGGCCCAGGATGGTGCCGAGGCCGAAGGCGCTGGCGATCAGCGTCAGCGCGCGCGTGCGCTCCTCCCGCGTCGTCTCACCAGCGACCATCGCCTGGACGGCCGGCGGCGCGGCCGAACCGAAGGTGCCGTAGATGATCCGCCCCATGATGAAGAGCAGGAAGGCGGTCGTCCCGCCGATCCACCCGTTGATCCCCGCGGCAAGAAAAACGCCGCAGGTCGCAAGGCTGACGCAGAAGCCGCCCATGCCAAGGAGGATCATCACGCGGCGGCCGTGGCGGTCCGAACGATTGGCCCAGAATGGGGCAGCGATGACCCACAGAAGCGCGGAAACGGAGAAGGCCGCCGCCACCGCGCTGTCGGCCACGCCAAGCGATCGCCCGAGCGCCGGCAGCACCGATTGCAGCGCGGTATTTCCCGCCGCGATCGTCAGCATCACCATGAACAAAAGAGCAAAGCGCCGATCGAACGGTTTACCGTTTCGCTTGCCCCGGCCGCGTGCGTGCGCGCCCCTCCCCTGCCCCGCAACGTTATTCATGCGGCTCGATTAGGGCCTTGGGGCGGCGGCGCAACCCCGCTATGGCAACCGACGTGCGTGTGCCGCGTTCGGCACGTTTGACGATCCGTTCGGGAGATATCTTTCCTCCATGCCAAGCTCCACCAGTGCGGTGCGCCGCGAGAGATCCCGTACCGGCGTACCGGGCCCCTGGCAGATGTTCTTCTCCGGGTTCCTGAAGCATCCCGTGATGGTGGGGTCGATCATCCCCTCCTCGGGCAAGCTCATCGACAAGATGCTGGCCCCGGTAGATTGGGCGAACTGCAAGCTGTTCGTGGAATATGGCCCCGGCGTCGGCACCTTCTGCCGCCCGATCCTGGAGCGGATGGCGCCCGACGCGACCTTGATCGCTATCGACACCAACGCCGATTTCATCCGCTATCTCGATCACACGATCGTCGATTCGCGCTTCGTCGCGGTCGAAGGCTCGGCGGCGGACGTCGAGGCGATCGTCGCCGAACACGGGCATGAGGCGGCGGACTTCGTCCTTTCCGGCCTGCCCTTTTCCACCCTGCCGGCGGGAGTCGGCCCGGCAATCGCAGAGGCAACGCAGCGCGTGCTCCGCCCCGGCGGCGCGTTCTTGGTCTATCAGTTCAGCCCCAAGGTGCGCGACTTCATCGCGCCGCATTTCACCCGCATCGATCACGACATGGAATGGTGGAACGTGCCGCCAGCGCAGCTCTACTGGGCCTGGAAGGACTGAACGCACACCGCCCGAACCGAGCGGTCACACCTCCAGGTACGTCGCCTCGTACCGCACCGGGAAGGCGACCGAGCGGGCAACGAAGCACACCTTGCCGATCTCATGGTGGATCGCGTCGGCCCGGGCGTGGTCGCTTCCCTGACGTAGCGTGATCCGCGGCCGAAGCGTCGCCGCGACGAAACGACCCGCACCATCCGGCGTGCTTTCGCCATGGCCGAGCGGCGCGTCCTGATAATCCTCCACCACAAGGCCCGCTTCGCTCGCGAGGTGGAGGTACCACAGCATGTGGCAGGCGGAGAGCGAGGCGATCAGCAGGTCCTCGGGATTGTGGAGCGCCGGATCGCCGCCGAGCCGCGGATCGTTCGAACAATCCACCCGCGGCTTTCCCGGCGTGGTGATCGACCAGCTCCGGTCGTAGCCGCGATAGCTCGCTGTCCCGGCGCCGCGATTGCCGGTCCATTCGATCCGGCTGGCGAAATCGTGCTTCTGGCTCATTCGTCGATCCCGAAGTTGAGGCTTCGCGACACCAGCGGATCCGCGACGCCGACGATCAGATAGGCGACGAACTGCTTGATCCGCTGCAACGGGCCGGTCGCCGCCAGATAGCCTTCCTGCGTGATTTCCTCCGAACGCGCGATCTCTCCGTCGATATAGTCGCGCACATGGTCGGCGAAGGCCTTGTCCTCGATCCGCAGCATCAGCTCCAGGTTGATGAAAAGGCTGCGCATATCGAAGTTGGCGCTGCCGATATGAACCACGTCGCCCGCCGCATAGAGCTTGGTGTGCAGCTTGGTCGGCAGATATTCGAAGATGCGTGCCCCCTTCTTGAGGAGGCCGCGGTAGGTGAAGCGCGCCGCAGCGATCGTCGCGTTGTTGTCCGAATGGCGCGCCGTTACCACGCGGACCGCGCGGCCCAGCCGCCCGGCGCGATCCAGCCGGCGAAGCATGGTGGGGCTCGGCGTGAAATAGGCAGCGATGATGTCGATCCGGTCGGCGCGGCGCATGTCGCTTCGCACTGCCCGCGCCCAGGGCGACAGCCGGCGCGTCGGCCCGCCGATCAGCCACCGCACCTCGCCCTCGCGCTCGCTCCATTGCGCCAATGCACGATTGAGGTGACGCAGCTTGCCGTTGGATGAGCGGATCCAGTCTTCCAGGGCATCGAAATAGCCGGCCATCCGCGCCGCCGCGGGCCCTTCCACGAGCAGGCCCAGGTCGCGCCACGCCTTCTCGTCGACCGTGCCGAAATAATCGTCCTCGATGTTGAACCCGCCGATGATGATCCGGCTGTCGCCTGTCTCGCCATCGGCCAGCGCCAGCTTCTGGTGATTGCGCAGCAGGTATCGCCGGCCAAGCCGCGGCATGAAGCGGCACACGCTGACGCCCGCTGGCTGGAGCGGATCGAAGAACCGGCGATCCGCCGCCTCGTCGCTGCCGAAGCCGTCGACGATCAATGCCACCTTCACGCCGCGCTCTGCCGCCGCAATCAGCGCGTCGCGCACCTGCCGCCCGGCATGATCGTCGGCATAGATATAGTAGAGCATGCGCAGCGACTGTTGCGCGCCGTTGATCAGGTTAGTCAGGGCGGCAAGACGATCCGGTCCCTCGGTCAGCAACGTCAGCTGGTTGCCGGCAACCTCGAAGGCAGGTGGATGCTTCATCGTTCCGCCCCTGATGGCCGCCCGCTCCCCCCGGGGCAAGCACGCGCTTTCCTTGACTTGTGCCGCGCCGCCCCCTAGATCGCCCGCCTTCTACCCAGCGGTATTTTTGCGAAGGAAGCGTCCATGGCGCGCGTCACCGTCGAGGATTGCGTCGACAAGATCCCCAACCGGTTCGATCTGGTCCTGCTCGCTGCGCAGCGTGCACGTCAGGTGTCGGGCGGTGCGGAGCTGACCATCGATCGCGATCGCGATAAAAACCCGGTCGTCGCGCTGCGCGAAATCGCGGAGCAGACGGTCAAGCCGACGGATCTCAAGGAAGCCGTCGTGCAGAGCCTGCAGCGCGTGCAGATCGACGACGAGGAAGAGGCCGATGCGGTCGGCTCGCTGGCGGCTTCGGCCGAGGCACTTCGCCTCACCGCCGCTGCCCCGCCGCGCAACCAGAACCTCGGCGCCGACTACGACGGCTAAACCGGCGCGGCGATCAGTCGCTGCCCCATCCGAACAAAAAGGCCGCAGCGTCCGCTGCGGCTTTTTTTGTGCCCCTTGCCCCGCGAACCGGCCTCGCGTTCTCAGAGAACAGCTTCTCAAATCCGGCGCCTTTCAGCCCGAAGGCACTGACAACAATCAGTATGTTCTAGGTTGTCTTACTTATCGCCGCGCCATTCGATTCCGATAACCCTCCCCACTCCGAAGCACTGCGCATGAAAGGCGCGGCGACGATCATCGATCGGGAAGGAGAGACAGCATGGCTGAAAGCGAGCAATTGACCCTGGCGCTCGAAGCAGAGCCAGGCCGAGGTGGCGGACGGCGGGACTTCTTCCGAATGGCGCTGGCCGGGGCGGCGCTTGGTGTCGGCGCCGTCGGCCTGGCCGGGCGTGCGGCGGCGCAAACCGCACCAAGCGACATCGATCTTCTCAACTTCGCACTCAACCTCGAATATCTTGAGGCGCAATTCTACAGCTTCGCCACGATCGGCACGGGCATCCCGCCGGATCGTCTGACGGGGACGCAGACGCAGGGCCAGGCGGTCGGCGCGCGGCAAGCCAATCTGCAGGACCCGGCCGTCATCCAATATGCCCGCGAAATCGCCTCTGACGAGCTCGCGCATGTCACCACGCTGCGCCGCGTGCTCGGCTCATCCGCCGTTGCGCAGCCGGCGATTGACCTGTCGCCCACGATATTCACCGCAGCGGCCGTCGCGGCCGGAATCGATCTATCCGCCTCGGGCGGCGTGTTCGATCCCTATGCCAGCGACGACAATTTCCTCCTCGCCGCGTACATTTTCGAGGACGTCGGCGTTACCGCGTACAAGGGCGCGGCACCATTGCTGACCAATGTCGACAATATCGACGGCGCGGCCGGAATCCTCGCTGCCGAGGGCTTCCACGCCGGGATCATCCGCGGCGCGCTTTATCGGCGCGGCGTCGAGGTCCCGGTCCTCCGTACGAATACCGACAAGATCTCCGCGCTGCGCAATCTGGTCGACGGATCGTTCAACTCGGCGGGGCCGCCGCAGATCGTCGCCGATGACGATTCGGGCGTCTCGCCGGTGGAGACCCAGTTCGGCCTCACGGCCAATTTTGTGCCGACCGACGCGAACGGCATCGTCTTCAGCCGGAACACCGAGCAGGTCCACAACATCGCCTATCTGACGCGCAATGCCGTGACGTCAGGCGGCTTCTTCCCGAACGGCACCAACAATCCGAACCCGGCGCTTCGCCGCTCGGGCGCAAATTGAGGAGGCGGCGATGAGCGACCAAATCGAGTTCCTGGATCTGATGGAGCGCGCAGAGCATCAGCGGCAAGCGCGGCGCAGCTTCATCCGCCTGTGCGGCGGCGCGGCCGCGATGACGGGGGGCCTGTCCCTGCTTTCGGCATGCGACGATGACGATGATGTCATTCCGCCGCCGCCTCCACCGCCGCCCCCGCCGCCTCCGGGGCTGACCGATCAGGACATCCTGAACTTCGCGCTTCAGCTCGAGTATCTGGAGGGCAATTATTACGCTTGCGCAGTCTCCGGCCAGGGCATCCCCGCCGCTCTGCAGACGGGCACCGGCACGCAAGGGGCTGTCGCCACCGGCACCGGTCCGGGAGCGGCGCGCGCCGTCACCTTCACCGATCCGGTGGTGCAGCAATATGCGCGCGAAATCGCCTTCGACGAGATCGGCCACATCACCTTCCTGCGCAATGCACTGGGGAGCGCGGCGGCCGCGCAGCCGGCGATCAACCTCTCGGGGAGTGCCACCGTCACGATCGGCAATGCAACGCCGGTTGGTGCGTTCACGGCGGCTGCGCGGGCAGCTGGTGTGGTTGGACCGAACGACATCTTCGATCCCTTCGCCAATGACGAAAACTTCCTGATCGGCTCGTATCTCCTCACCGATGTCGGGGTCACCGCTTATCGCGGCGCGGCGCGGCTGATCTCGAACAAGACGTTCCTGGAAGCGGCAGCCGGCATCCTTGCCACCGAATGCTACCATGACGGGGTCATTCGCGCCGAACTCTGGCGGCGTGGGCTGACGACGCCGGCGATCTACGGTCAGATCGCGCGGATCTCGGAATCGCGGGATCTACTCGATGGCGGGGATGACACAGACCAGGATATCGGCACCGCAGCCGTCGCCAATCTGGTGCCGACAGATCCTGGTGGCCTGGTGATCGGCCGCACGGGCCAGCAGGTTCTGAACGTCGTCTATCAGAGCCGCTCGGCGGTCCAGAGCGGCGGCTTCTTCCCCGCCGGCGTCAACGGCACGATCCGGGCGAGCGGCGGCCCTGCATAGCGGCTGGGAACGTCACCCCGGGCTGCCCGGGGTGACGCATCCGCTTATTCCTCCGCGGCCTCATCAGGCCGGCCCTTGAAGCCCTGCGCCACGACGAACCATTCCACCGAACCCTTGCGGCTCGACGGCGGCTTGGCGTGCTTCACGGTCGTGAAGTTCTTTTTCAGAAGGGCGACCAGCGACGAATCGGCGCCGCCGGCGAACACCTTCGCCACGAACGTGCCGCCCGGCTTCAGCACCTGGATCGCGAAGTCGCTCGCAGCTTCCACCAACGCCATGGTGCGCAGCGCATCGGTCTGCGGATGGCCCACCGTATTCGCCGCCATGTCGGACATGACGACATCGGGCGCGCCGCCGAGCGCCTCGATCAGCCGGTCGGGCGCTTCGTCCGCCATGAAATCCATCTGGAAGATCGTAACGCCGTCCAGCGGGTCTACGGGCAACAAGTCGATCCCGACGACGGTGCTTCCCGGCACCTGCCGGCGCACCACCTGGCTCCAGCCGCCCGGCGCCATGCCCAGGTCGACGATCCGCTTTGCGCCCTTCAGGATGCCGAACCGCTCGTCCAGCTCGATCAGCTTGTACGCCGCGCGGCTGCGATAGCCCTCGGCCTTCGCCCGCTTGACGTAGGGGTCGTTGAGCTGCCGCTCCAGCCAGCGCGTTGATTGCGCCGTCCGGCCGCGCGCCGTGCGCACACGCGTGCGCAATCCGCCTCCGCCTCTCACCGTCCGTTCGCCATCAAACGCCGCAAAATGCCCTCCCGTATGCCACGATCGGCCACGCCAAGCCGCTCGGCGGGCCATAGATCGAGGATCGTCTCCAGGATAGCACATCCGGCAACCACCAGATCCGCCCGCTCGCGGCCGATGCAGGGCAACTGCGCGCGCTGCGCGATCGACATATGGGCAAGCTCATGGCTGATCCGGCGCATCGACTCGGCCGGCGCAATCAGCCCGTCCACCTGGGTGCGATCATAACGATCGAGCCCAAGGTGAACGCTTGCCAGCGTCGTCACGGTCCCCGACGTGCCGAGCAACCGGCGTGGCCCCGGCTCCTTGGGGAGGCGGGCGGCAAATGGCGCGAAGCTCTCGCGCACCAGCCCGCGCATCCGCTCATAAGCCGCAGCCAGCCCCGCCGGCCCCTCGCCGCCGCCGGCACTTTCGGTGAGCGACACGACGCCCCATGGGGCCGAATGCCAGTCGATCACCGTCGGTACGGTCGTGGAAGTGTCGATCAGCACCAGTTCGGTCGAGCCGCCGCCGATGTCAAATACCAATGCCGGCGCGTTCCCCGGTTCCAGCAGCACGTGGCAACCAAGCACCGCCAGACGCGCCTCTTCCTCGGCCGAGATCACATCGAGGTGGATGCCGGTTTCCTCATAGGCGCGGGCGATGAACGCAGCACCGTTGCTCGCCCGCCGGCATGCCTCGGTCGCAACCGACCGCGCCAGGGTGACATTGCGGCGCTTCAATTTGTCGGAACAGATGCGCAATGCCCCGATCGTGCGCTCGATCGCCTCGTCGGACAGGCGCCCCGTGATCGCCAGCCCCTCACCGAGCCGGACGATTCGCGAAAAGGCGTCGACCACCGCAAAGCCGTCTCCCTGCGGCCGTGCGATCAGTAACCTGCAATTGTTGGTGCCAAGATCCAGCGCCGCATAATGGCGCGCAAAGCCTTGGCGAAGGCGGGCCACAGGTGGGCCCTCGGAGGCCGAACGGGCGCGGGCCTCTCCGCGCCGGTACGGCAGGTCGGCGGATTGTTTCGCCACGTGCCGTGTCTTTCTTCTATGTTCTGCCGTCACGGGCCCTCGCGGCCCGCTCGGTGCTTGAAGCGGAAGGTAGCGTGAGCAACCACCTGCCGCAAGCGGCGCGCGATTCCAGTGCTTGACCTTCGTTTCATGCCGGCTTAGAGGCGCGCCCCTGTCGTTGCTTCTCGGAGCAGCGAGCGGCTGTTGCCCGATCCTCTAATGGTAAGAGAGCGGACTCTGACTCCGTCAATCAAGGTTCGAATCCTTGTCGGGCATCCAGCACTATCCTCCCCTTCGATGGCGATCCCCGCGTCCCGCGGCGAGCATCGCTGCGCGGATGACGCTCCCCATGTCGCGATCTGATCACCGCTGGTTTGCCGGGCCTCTCCGCATGGCGCTCGGCGCCGCCAGCGCGATCGCCGCCGTCAGCGTTGCGACGCCCGCGCTGGCGCAGCGGCACGACGAGCAGCTCTGGTTCCAGATCAACACGCACGTGCCGATCCAGGACAAGGTCCGCGTGACGCTGGAGCAGATCGCGCGCTTCAGCGATCGGCAGGACGGCCTCTACCAGACCGAGTTCGGCGTGCTGATCGGTTACCGCGTCGCTGACAACGTCGAGATCGGCACCGGTTATCGCAAGGTCGGCGCGCATAACGGCAACAACAGCGGTGACGAGGATCGGCTGCGCCAGCAGGTCGTCGCCAGCTTCGGCCCGTTCAGCACTCGCTTCCGGGTCGACGAGCGCTTCTCCGTTCGTGGCGGCGGCGTCGGCGTGCGGATCCGTCCGCTGGTCCGTTACAACCACAAGATCGGCGAGAACGGCCTCGCGCTGTTCCTAAGTCACGAAAGCTTCTTCATGCCCAACAGCACCCGCTGGGGCCAGCGCAGCGGCTATGACCGCATGCGCAACATCGTCGGCTTCGCGGTGCCGCTGGGCAAGAACACGGTGGCCGACATCGGCTATCTGAATCAGTTCCGGCCCGGCCGCGACGGCGGGGAATCGCAGATGGAACATGCGCTGAGTGTCCAGCTGACGATCAACCTGCGCGATCTTCAGATCTTCCACGTCGACGACTAAGCGGCTGCGCGCCGCCGCGGCGCACTCACGTTCCGTTCATGGCCGCTGCGGAAAACAGCGTTGACGGGCATGCCATCCAGCCGCGATGGCGGGCTCCTCTCCTTTTCTTGTGCGAACACCGGCCGACCGATGCTGATCCTCCCCCTGCTTCTTCAGGCCATGCCTGTCCCCGCCGTGCCCCCCGGCCCCGCCCAGCCGCCGGCGACCATGGCCTATGAGCCTGCGGCGATGCTGATCGCGACCTTCGATGCCGATGGTGACGCACGCGTGACGCGCGCGGAACTCGATGCAGGCGCTCGCCGCACGTTCGAGGCGATCGACACCGGCGGCACCGGCGCGCTCGGCTATATCGCCTTCGCCGACTGGGCAGAGCGGTTCCTGGGCGATCGCAACGCCCTGCCAAGCCCGTTCGAGACCGATCGTGACGGCGACAATCGCGTCACCCTGCCCGAGCTGCAGGCGAAGCTCGGCGAATTCTTCACCCGCTACGACCGTGACAGGGATGGCGTCGTCACACGCGCGGAGCTTCTGACGATCCGTGCCCGCGCGTTCGGCGACGATCGCATGCCGCAGGGCAAGGGAAAGCGGCGCCGGTGATGAGCGATCGCTTCACCTTCACCATCGCTGCGACTGATGGCGCCGCGCGCACCGGTTCGATCGCGATGCAGCGGGGCGTCATCCGCACGCCGGCTTTCATGCCGGTCGGTACCGCGGCCACCGTCAAGGCGATGAAGCCAGCTGATGTTGCCGCGACGGGCGCTGACATCATCCTTGGCAACACCTATCACCTGATGCTCCGCCCGGGGGCGGAGCGCGTCGCGCGCCTCGGCGGCCTTCATCGCTTCATGGGCTGGGACAAGCCGATCCTGACTGACTCCGGCGGCTATCAGGTGATGAGCCTCGCCGATCTCACCAAGCGGTCGGAAGAAGGCATCACCTTCAAGTCGCACCTCGACGGGACGCGCCATCTGCTGAGCCCCGAACGGTCGATCGAGATCCAGCGCCTGCTCGGCTCGAACATCATCATGGCGTTCGACGAACTGGTGCCGACCACCTCGACGCGCGAGGTGCAGGCCGCCGCGATGGAACGTTCGATGCGCTGGGCCAAGCGCTCGCGCGAGGCATTCGACAGCGGCGGTGAGCATGCCGCCAACAATGCGATCTTCGGCATCCAGCAAGGCGCGCTGGACGAAGGCTTCCGCAAGGCAAGCGCGGACGCGCTGATCGACATCGGCTTTGATGGCTATGCGATTGGTGGCCTTGCCGTGGGCGAAGGACAGGAAGCCATGTTCGGCTGCCTCGATTTCGCTCCCGGCCAGCTTCCGGCAGACAAGCCGCGGTACCTGATGGGCGTGGGCAAGCCCGACGACATCGTCGGCGCGGTCGAGCGCGGCGTTGACATGTTCGATTGCGTGCTGCCCACCCGCTCCGGCCGCACCGGCCAGGCGTTCACCCGGAACGGGCCGATCAACATCCGCAACGCGCGCTTTGCGGAGGACCAGGGACCGCTCGATCCCGAATGCGCCTGCCCGACCTGCGCGACGTGGAGCCGCGCCTATCTCCATCATCTGGTGCGCGCCGGAGAAATCCTCGGCGCGATGCTGATGACCGAACATAACATCTTCTTTTACGAGGCCTTGATGGCCGACCTGCGCGCGGCAATCGCCGAGCAACGGCTCAAATCGTTCGCGGACACGTTCCGCGGGCGCTATCAACGGAGCAAAGGAGAGTAAGCGTGTCCGACGAACCCAATGAGATCCTCGCCACCGCCGCTTCGGCAAAGCAGCACGAGAAGGCCGCCAAGGACGCCAAGCGCGACCGCAAGGGATGGGATCTGGGCAAGATCGGGCTTGGCGTGGGCATCGGCTCCGCCGCCGTCGCCGCCGCGGTGCTCTTCGCGAACCGTAACAAGGATTGATTGCAGCTGTCCGCCGCCACGGCGGACCTGCCGCCTAACCAACACGTTCGCGTCACCCCGGTGCCGATCGGGGTGACGTTCGCTAACGGTGCCGGCTCCTCAGATCGGCTGGAAGGTCACCGGCAGGCCATCCTTCGGCTTCGGGATCGGAAAGATCTGCCAATCCTCACCTGCGCCCGGCGCCAGCTCGATGCGATAGCGGCTCAGCAGCTGCGCCATCAGGATCCGGATCTGCATCGTCGCGAAGTGAAGCCCGATGCACATATGCGCGCCGCCGCCGAACGGCACCCAGGCGAAACGATGCCGCCCCTTTGATGCTTCTGGCGTAAAGCGCATCGGATCGAACTGGTCCGGGTTCGGCCAATGCTCCGGCATGTGATGAGTGTAAGCGGTGTTGACGCCCACGAACGTTCCAGCAGGGATGCGATAACCGCCGAATTCGAAATCCCGCATCGCGCGGCGCGGGATCGAGGGCACCGGCGGCATCATCCGCAGCGCTTCCTTGAAGGCATATTCGGTCAACACCAGCCGATCGAGCTGGCCATAGGGCACCATGCCGTCGTTGCTGCCGATGCCGGCAATTTCCTCGCGCAGGCGGTCCTGCCATTCCAGGTGCTGCCCCAGCAGCATCACCAGGCTCGTCGCCGAGGAGGTGATCGTGTCGTGCGCCGCCATCATCAGGAAGTTCATGTGATCGACGATCGCGTCGGTCGGCAGCAGGTCGCCCTTCTCGTCGGTCGCGCGGCAGAATTGCGAGAAGAAATCCTGCCCCGTCCCGTTGCGCCGTGCGGGCACTTCGCGAGTGAAGAAGTCGACCAGATATTCGCGTGCCTTCACGCCCTTGCGCATCGACGTGCCCGGCAGCGGCGTGCGGATGGGGGAGACCGAGGCCTGCACCTCGTCGACAAACGCCTGGTTGATTCGCGCCGCCGCCGGCCCCAGCGGCACACCGAGGAAGCTCGTTGCCGCAAGATCGAGGCTCAGCGCCTTGATCGCGCTGTAGAAAGGCTTGGTGCGGTTGGCCCAGCCATCCACCTGTGACGCTATGCCGGCGTTCAGTTCCTCGGCGTAATGCTTCATCGGCTCCGGCTTGAACGCCACCGACAATGCCTTGCGGTCGGCACGATGCTTTTCGAAATCCATCAGCATCAGGCCGCGCGGGAAGACGAGATTGAGGATCGGGCCCCAGCCCTGTTCGGAAGAGAAGTTCTTCTCTTTGTCGAACAGCACCAGTTCGTTCGCGTCGGGACCGAGCAGGACGACCGAATCGCCGCCGAAGCTGTTGTTGCGATAAACCGGCCCGTGCTTGGCCACCATCTTCCGGGTGAAGCCCAGCGGGTCCTTCAGCACGCGGAACGTGTTGCCGACGAAGGGCAAACCGCGCTCACCGGGAATATCGTTCAACGCGGACGGGGGATTAACCGGCAGCCAATGCGGGTTACCCTCGATCGTGTGGGCGTACGGCATCCTCTTCCTCCGTGAGCTTACTTACACCCGTATAAGTAAGCTCACGGAATCTTGCCAGATACTTCATGTCGCAGCCGTCATCTGCGGCTGCGCTTGATCAGGATAGACGGTCGCGAAGGTCCATCATCGCGATCGCGGCCAGCGCGGCGCCGCCGCCCTTGTCGAGCTGCGCCGGATCCGCGCGCCGGATCGCCTGCCCCTCGTTTTCGGTGGTGAGGATGCCATTGCCGATTGCAATGCCGTCCATGGTTAGCGCCATGATCCCGCGCGCGCTTTCGTTGGAGACGATCTCGAAGTGATAGGTCTCGCCGCGGATCACCACGCCAAGCGCGACGAAGGCGTCATAGCGTCCGCTTTCCGCAGCCATCGCGATCGCACCGGGCACTTCCAGCGCCCCGGGCACCGTCACCACCTCGGCCTGGTGGCCAGCCGCCTCGATGGCGGCGCGCGCGCCGGCGATCAGCATGTCGTTCAGATGATCGTAGAAGCGGGCTTCGACGATGAGGATGTTGGCCATCAATCTTCCTTCGGTCTGCCATGCTCGACCAGCGCGCCACCTTGGTAGCGCGGGTCGTTGCTGACTTCCCGTATCGAACCGGGCGGCGGCGGCAAGCCTCGAAGCCCGGCATCGTCCGGCCATTCGATCTCGGCGAGTTCCAGCCCCTCGAGCGGGCCGGCAAAACGATCGAGGCTGTAGGTGACCGGCCCGCCGACCAGATCGTGCCGGCGCTTGATCAGCGCCGTTCCCGGCAGGCGTGCCAGCAGGGTAAATTCCGCCTCTTTCAGATACGTGGTGACGATCGCGCGGGCGAGCGGATCGTCCGCGGTATATTTCTTGGTCAGCTTCAGCGCGACCTGTCCGGTCGTGCTGTCCGTCATCCGCCGCAGCCGCATCCGAGTTCCGTGGATGTACCGATCCTCGATCAGCACGTGATCGGTCGGCACAGGCGGTCGCGCCGCCGGATCGACCAACCAGCGGCGCTCACGCTCGACATGCGCATATTTGGGCGAACGCGCTTCGTCCGCCCCGGTTCGCATCACTCGCCGCCGGTACCCGGGATCGCGCGTTCGCCGACGATCGACAGGCCGTAGCCTTCGAGGCCAACCAGCGTGTGGTGCGTGTTGGTGAGAAGCACCATCTCCTCAACCCCCAGTTCGGCCAGGATCTGCGCGCCGACGCCATAGTCGCGCAGTTCCTCAACCTCCGGTGCGCCCGCGCCCTTCCCCTCGGCGCGAAGCTGCATGAAGCGCGAAACCACGCCCTTCATCGCGCGGTTGATCACCACGATCACCCCCGCACCTTCCTCAGCGATCATCTCCATCGAGGTGGAGAGCAGCCCAGCGCGTTCGGAAACCTCACCGAACATGTCGACGAAGAAGCTCGCGGTGTGCATGCGCACCAGCGTCGGCTTGTCGGGATCGATCTTGCCCTTCACCAGCGCGATCGTCTCGTCGCCAGTCGCCTTGTTGTGGAAGGTCACGGCCTTCCACTGCCCGCCCCAGCGCGATTCGAAGGTCATCTCCGCCTTCTTCTCGACCAGATGATCGTAGCGGCGCCGATAAGCGATCAGGTCACGGATCGTGCCGATCTTCAGGTTGTGGAGTTGCGCGAACGAGACGAGATCGTCCATGCGCGACATCGTGCCATCCTCGTTCATGATCTCGCAGATCACGCCCGAGGGGTTGAGGCCGGCGAGGCGCGATACGTCGACCGCGGCCTCGGTATGACCCGCACGCACCAGCACGCCGCCGTCGCGCGCAACCAGCGGGAAGACGTGGCCCGGCGTCACGATCTCCTCCCGCCCCTTGCTGGCGTCGATCGCGACGGCAATCGTCCGCGCGCGGTCCGCGGCCGAGATGCCGGTGGTAACGCCGTCGCGCGCCTCGATCGAAACGGTGAACGCGGTCTCGTGCCGGGTGCCGTTATGGCGGCTCATCAGGTCGAGTCCGAGCGCATCGACCCGCGACTTGGTGAGCGCAAGGCAGATCAGCCCGCGCCCGTGCCGTGCCATGAAATTGATCTTTTCCGGCGTCGCCATCTGTGCGGGGATGACGAGATCGCCCTCGTTCTCGCGATCCTCGTCATCGACCAGGATGAACATCCGGCCGTTCTTGGCCTCGTCGATGATCTCTTCCGGGGTCGAAAGAAAGGCGTGGCGCAGGCGCGCGAGTTCAGCGGGCTTTTGCACGATAATGTTCCATCCGTTGGAGGTAGCGGGCCAGCACATCGATCTCGATGTTGACGGCGCTGCCCGGCGCCAGATCCGAAAGCGTCGTCACCGCCTGGGTGTGCGGGATGATGTTGACCGCGAAGTGGGTGAAGCCGTCATCGGCATCGGACACCTCGTTGACGGTCAGCGACACGCCATCGACCGTCACCGATCCCTTGGCGGCGAGGAATGGCGCGAGATCGCTGGCGACGCGGAAGCCGACTCGCTTCGAATCGCCCTCGGGGCAGATGCCGATCACCTCGGCGATACCGTCGACATGGCCGGTTACGATATGACCGCCCAGTTCGTCGCCAAGCTTCATCGCGCGTTCGAGATTGAGGCGACGGCCGACCATCCACTGGCCCTGCTGCGTCCGCGTCATGGTCTCGCCGGAAACGTCGAAGGCAAGCCAGTCCGGCCCCTTGTCGACCACGGTCAGGCAGACACCCGAACAGGCGACTGATGCGCCAAGATCGATGTCGATCGTTTCGTAGCTGGTGGAGACGACGACGCGCGTATCGCCGCGCGTATCGACGCGCGTGATCTCCCCTACGTCCGTTATGATCCCGGTGAACATCGCGCCCGCTCGTAGACCTCGAGCCGGTCGCTGCCAAGCATCCGTGAATCGGTCAGCGTCCAGCGCCAGTGCGCATCCGCCAGCCGCTCCAGGCCGATGTAGCCCAGCGCCGGGCGTCCGCCACCGATCAGGATCGGCGCGCGGTACAGCAGCAGGCGATCGACCAGATCGGCGGCCAGGAAAGCCGAGGCCGCCCCGGCGCCGCCTTCCACGAAGACATGATCGCCCGGTAATGTCGCCACATCTTTGGGGCTCGCGATTCGCGTCACCCCGTCCTCCGCGCTGCCACGCGACAGCACTACGCGCGTCGGCGCGCGCGCTTCCAGCCCCGGCAGCCGTACATCCAGCGCCGGCCGATCCATGTCCCAGGTGCCGCGCCCGACCAGGATGATCTCGTGCCGGCTGCGCTCAAGATGCACATGCGCGCGCGCCGCCGCGCCGGTGATCCACCGGCTTTCACCATCTGCACGCGCGATGCAGCCATCCAACGACGTGGCGAGCTTGAGCGTCACCAGGGGCCGCGCTTGCGCCTGGCGCATCAGGAAACCGGCCATCGACGCGCGCGCCTGGTCACTGCGGATGCCGACCGTGGTGGAAATCCCCGCTGCAGCGAGTCGCGCCAGCCCCTTGCCGTTCGTGCGCGGATCAGGATCGCCGATCGCCGCCACGACCCGCGCGACCCCCGATGCCAGCAAAAGATCGGCGCAAGCCGGCCCACGAGGTGAAACATGCGCGCAGGGTTCCAGCGTCACGTACGCGGTTGCACCGCGCGCCGCCTCACCCGCCTCACCCAGCGCCATGGCCTCCGCATGCGGCCGCCCGCCCGGCTGGGTCCAGCCGCGTCCCACCACCACGCCATCGCGCACGATGACGCAGCCGACGGCCGGATTGGGACTGGTGCGCCCCCGTGCCCGTGACGCCAGGGCGAGCGCCGCGCCCATCCAGCGATGGTCGCCGGCGGTTACAGGCCCCACTTATCCATCTTGCTCTCGAGCCGCTTGAACGCCGCCTGGCGCTCCTCACGGCGGCGCTTTTCCTCGTCGATCCGCTTCTGCTTGATCGGCGCGTCGATCGCCTGCTGCGCCTTGATCTCGGCGTCGGTGCGATCAAGCGTCCATTGCTGAACGTAGACGATGTTCGGCCGATACTCCTTCTCGATCTTCGAATCCTTGGCGAAGCCGATCAGCAGCAGGCCAGTGATGAAGATCGACAGGAACAGGAAGATCAGCTCGTGCTTCTGCCGCTGGTGCAGAAACAGGCGCAAATCGCGGACGGCGCGCAACGGGCTCATGCGAGCGAAGAATTGCATAGCGACGAAGATAGGGATGCGGGGCCGGATAGGCCAGCCCCGCAACGCCCACCACCCTGAGAGGGCGCGTCAGGATTCGAGCTCGAACCTGACCGTCAGATCCTTCGTCGCCGTGACCGGCACGCCGTCGCGAGTCGCCGGGCGGAAACGCCATTTCGCCAGCGCCTGCTGGCGTGTCGCGCGGCAGAATTCGGTCGTGGTGGCGCTGAGGCACTCCACCGTCGCGACTCGCCCATCGGCCCCGATCGTCACGCGGACGGTAACGCTTCCCTCCCGCTCGGCCCGGCGCTCACCGGCGGGGTAGTGGGGCTGCAGATCACGGGCGTAGCGGGGGTCCACTTCGGCTCCGATCAGAACCGGCTGCGCTGGCGGATCGATGACCGTGGCCTCGCCCGTCGGAAGCGAAAGCGGGAGTGGTGGCAGGGGCAACGGCGGCAAATTAGGTACGACATAATCGCTGGTTGCTGTGACCGAGCGGGAAGCATCGACCCGTTCAGGCTGAGCCGCCGTTCGTGCATCCGGCTGGCGCTGAGGGGCGATCTCGATCAGCGGCGGCGGCGGCTCGTCTAGCGGGACGGAGGTAATGAGAAGCGACTTGTCGCCTTTCAGCACTCGGAAAACCGGCGTCGACAACATCAAGGCCCCGATCACGCCGGCATTGATCGCAATCGCAACAACGAGGCTGCCGACTCTCACGCTTTGCTGGGCGCCATAACGGTCCACGGTCATGCTTCCTCTCCTTGGCTATGCTCCTTCTCGGGTCTTCCGCCCGTATAGAGATGTTACAACGTCGCCAGTACGTAGCAAGCGATATTATCACCTGCTCCATCACGCCTGCTTCAGCCGCGCAATTGCACGATCGCGGCCGATCAACGGCAGCAGCGCGGCCATGTCCGGCCCATGATCGCGCCCGGTCAGGGCCCGGCGAAGCGGCAGGAACAGCGTCTTGCCCCTGCGTCCGGTCGCTTCCTTCAGGGCGGCGGTCAGCGCGTGCCAGGGGTCCCCGTCCCACACAATCGTGCCGGCGATCTCGGCAGCCGCGGCGAGGTATTCCGCATCCTCGCCAGCCGGCGGCGCCTCCACCGGCCCCTCGATCACGCGCCACCAGTCGGCAGCCTCGGCCACCGTCGCCAGGTTCGGCCGCACGGCCTCCCACGCCGCCTCTGTCATCCCGGCCGGGAGGCGCGCCTCGACCCACGCGAACGGCAGCTGGTGCACGATCCGCGCATTCAGCTGCGTCAGCTCTGCCTCGTCGAACCGCGCCGGTGCCCGGCCGAAGCGCGCGAAATCGAATGTCGCGAACAGCGGCGCCATGTCGATCACCGGCTCAACGGGATCGCTGGTGCCAAGCCGCGCCAGCAACGCACGGATCGTCTGCGGTTCGATGCCCTGCTCGCGCAGCTGATCCACCCCAAGGCTGCCAAGCCGCTTCGACAACTTGCCTTCCGCGCCCGTCAGCAGCGCGGCATGCGCGAACTGCGGCGGTGTCGATCCCAGCGCTTCGAACATCTGAATCTGCAGCGCGGTATTGGCGACATGATCCTCGCCCCGCACGACGTGACTGATCCCCGTGTCGACGTCATCGATCGCGGAAGGCAGCATGTAGAGCCACGAGCCGTCGGCGCGACGCACGACGGGATCGCTCATCGTCGCGGGGTCGAACCGCTGATGACCACGCACCAGATCGTCCCATTCCACCGGCGCCGCATGATCCAGGCGGAAGCGCCAGTGCGGCTTCACCCCTTCCGCCTTCAGCCGCGCGCGATCCGCGTCGGTCAAGGCCAGCGCCGCACGGTCGTACACCGGGGGCAAGCCGCGCCCGAGCTGGATCTTGCGCTTCAGGTCGAGCTCCTGGCTCGCCTCGTACGCGGGATAGATCCGGCCCGCTGCCACCAGCTGGACGAACCGCTCCTCGTACAGCGCAAATCGCGCCGATTGGCGGACCTCGCCGTCATGGTCGAACCCCAGCCACCCGAGATCGGCGCGAAACGATTCGACGAAGCGCTCCTCGCTCCGCTCGCCATCGGTATCGTCGATCCGCAGCAGGAATTTGCCGCCATTCGCCCGCGCGAACATCCAGTTCTGCAGCGCTGTGCGAATATTGCCGACGTGCAGGCGCCCGGTGGGCGACGGAGCGAAGCGGGTGACGATCGTCTGGGGAGCGGTCATGCGCCGCGCGTACCCCGCGGGTCTTTTCGTCGCTAGCCCCTCGGCCTAAGAGCCCGACTCATAATTCGAGTTTTGCGATACGGCGTGTCATGCGCCTGATGGAAGCGATGATGAGCCAGGCTTCGGCGGAGGCGACGGACGCCTCCCAATCTTTGGCGAGACGCCGACATCG
>JAESGJ010000135.1_pt1 | contig 110711 bp, 98 predicted proteins | sample 9266241 | NCBI WGS metagenome assembly JAESGJ01 (sample SAMN14514841, study PRJNA621669) | algae metagenome | isolation source: Brasilonema octagenarum HA4186-MV1 and co-occurring heterotrophs from wet... | place: USA: Manoa Valley, Hawaii | collected 2009-07-20 | reverse complement strand
CTGTGAGGCACGTACCCCTGAATCACTCGACCAAGCAATGGCTCTTGCTGTAAATTACATTACCGAAGATGATGCCTTCGGTTGGTTCAACCACTGTGGTCTATTTACCTGAAAATTGCTGTAAGATGTTTGTTGTAGAAAAGAAGGATAACAATGCCAGACCAAAAAATGGTTTGCACTTGTTTGCCATAGCAGAGTAATGTATTCATGCTAGAAGATAAAACAATCCTCATCACAGGAGCCACAAAAGGCATCGGCAAAGCGCTGGTGTCGAGGCTTGAAACACATAATACGGTTCGCTTTGCGTTAGTTGCTCGCTCAAGTGAACTCTTAGGTGAACTCAAAGCACACCTACAAAAGCAGGGACATGAATGTGAAGTCTTTGCCGGGGACGTTGCCGCAGAACCTTTTGTTGTCTCTACCGTTCAACACTGCCTTGAACGTTTCGGTTCCATTGATATTCTTGTGAACAATGCAGGCATAGGAAAATTTGGCGAAGTTGAACAGTATTCTCTTGGGGAATGGCAGCAGCTTTTTGATACTAATGTCACAGGTACCTTTTTGTTTTCGCGTGAGGTTGTGCCGCATATGAAGCGGCAAGGAAACGGACACATTGTGATGGTTGCATCCGATGTATCAAAACGGGTGTTTGACGGAGGAACTGCCTACTGTGCGACAAAATTCGCTCAAGATGCCTTCTCGATGGCTTTACGCAAAGAGGTTCGACGATTTGGCATTAAGGTAAGCACTATCTTTCCAGGTTTGGTTGACACATCATTCCATGCACAACCTCAGGGAGATTCCGCACATCAAGGATGGCTGAGCGCATACGACGTTGCTGATGCCATTATTTATACGCTCAGTGCACCGTCACATGTAGTCATTGATGAACTGATGCTTCATCCACTAATACAGGAGTATTAGATTGTGGTTGAAAAAACCCAGGACTTACGCACGAGTTACGAAAGAACAAGACTGTAGTTACGACTTACGTCGCAATGACGTAACTACGTTATTTTTGCGTAAGTCCTGAAACTCTTTGTTCACTTTTTCACTAAAATATATGCCGTAGCATATTCAGGTAGTTGCCTAGTATACTGCCCAAAATCTTGTCTACCTTGAAAAATACCTGCCAAAAAATCGAGTTGATGGAGATTAGGTAAAAATGCCCCACCTGTATCTGCAAGGACTCCTAGTTGTAGTTGTTTGCGTCCACCTTTAGGATACTCAAGAACAATCACTCTACCTAAACCAATATTTAAGACATCTCCTGCAAAAGTCACTCCTGGTTTGATAGAAATTTTTGCATCTATCTTATATCCATAACCTTTGATATCATCCACTTGTCTAAAATACCAATAGCGCTTTTGTGATGTAGCTGCGACTCCTCGAAGATAAGGCATTTCATTACTTCTATCTACATTAAAAAGCGCTTTAGAACCATCCGTAAAATTAAGAAGTATTGTTCCCTCCATCAGCGCTTCTTCAAAACCTTCTCGGGTTAAGTAAGCAAGAGGTTCCACTTTTCCATATTCTTTCCCACCTTGTTCATAAATACCTGATAACACATCCTGCTTTGTATATTTTGTATAGAACTTTTCAGATATTGAGTTATCTTTTAAGCTATAAAGTGGTATGTTATATTTAGAAGTTTTTTTGTGAGAAGCTGAATGAGTAAAAACAGCATATTTTGTAATTCTTAATTGCTTTTTACTAGAGTTTGGAGAGTGATAAGCAGACCATTTAATAACACGAAAGTTAGTGTTAATAAAATTAGAATCTTGTAAACGAGTTGCTCGATTATTAGCAATATCTTCTTGCAAAACACTAATCATGAAGTCTAAGGTTTTAAGAATGTCTTCTACAGTCACTCCTTGAGTCGCAAGTACTCCCGTGCGTAGAACATTTTGGTCTTCGGAAGCGTAATTTTGATAATACTTTCTAGTGTTAACCAGAACTGTTAGTAAGTCTGATTGATTGAAATTAACTTTCGTCGTTGGTAACTTTCCAGAAGTGAACACCTGATTTCCGTGAACACTAAATTTATATTTTTTTAACTCGTCTATAACTTGATAATATGTTGATGTTGCTCCTGACTTTTGCTCAGAGGGACGAGTGTTTTGTTTGTCTAAATTCTGAGATGAGGTTTGTTGAACCAAAAGAGTCTTTTTTTGACTTGAGTCTAAGGGATTTTGCTGTTGAGGTGGGACAGAATTTTCCCACTGTTTGGTTTTTGACTGAGCAGACAGATTACTATTGGCTAAACCGATAAATAATGAGGTAGCAAAAGTGACTGTGAGTCCGAGTTTTTGATGAAATGGAATACTCATAAATTTGAGAATTAATGCAACTGGTCAATAATACACGACTGATGCAAACAAACGAAAAGTCAGGAAAAAGGGGTGTAAGGGGGTAAGGCTATAGGGGTGTAGGGGTGTAGGGGTGTAGAAGAAATGCGGTGTTTCGTTGCTGAGGACTCGCAATCGAGTTTTGATGAACAAACTTTGTAGATCAAGTCATACTAAAGTTGAAAAAAATGCAAAATTTCTCAGAATTCTAGTCTCTGTAAGGCTTTTGAGCTTCGCGACCTTTACTTAACTATCAAATGAGGTAATTCTCCAAAATTCGTTATATGTAAAGAATTTGACGTTTTCTGCTCAAAATTAGTCTAAAGTCCGGAGCACTAATTACGTCTAGTCTCAGGTTTTGGGAACACTTCCAACTGCATAAGTTAATTTCACTGGTATTTATATAATCATTAGGCAGTTTAGTGCCTAGATTCACTACAGCCCTTTCCCCCTGCCCGCGAGCGAGGGGGTTTTTTTATTTTGCCACACACAAAACAGATCCGGTGCCGATAAAATCAGAACGCTTGTGCAAAGGAGGTTCATGAAGAACTCAGAACACAGTAGTCAGAATATCCCCAGACATCTCCAGAAATTTGTTGTGCGTTGTCTACAACTTTTGTAGAGACGTTACACGTAACGTCTCTACATTATTTTCACCAGACGCCTAAACTGTAACCCAGCTTCTCACCACAATTCTGATATCGCTTGATAGCGACCCAGAGCTAATAAAGGAAAATATTGTTGATAGAGGTGATACTTCAGATAAAAATGACAAGGAAACCCTGTCCCTGTAAAATCTGCCTCGTACCAAGTCCCATCAGACTGCTGAGTTTCCAACAGGTAGTTAATTCCCTTCTCCATAGCAAGCTTTGCAAACTTGCTAGTTGCTTGACCTGCTGCTATTAAGCCTATTATTGCCCAAGCTGTTTGAGAAGCAGTACTGGGACCTTGTCCTTTGAGGGCTGGATCATTGTAACTGCGGCAAGTTTCGCCCCAGCCACCATCTGAGTTTTGACACCCAACTAACCAAGCAGCACCTCGTTCGATACTGACTTGCGTCTTTTCTGGCGCAATTAACGATAAAGCCGAAAGTACTCCACTGGTTCCATAAATGTAATTTACTCCCCAGCGACCAAACCAGCAACCCTCAGTTTCTTGCTCGCGTATGAGATAGCTAATTGCCCGTTCTTGGTTACGTGTGTCTATTGACAAATTGCCACTGCCTAACATTTCTAAAACTCTAGCGGTGACATCAGCGGTGTTTGGATCAATCATGGCTTTGAGATCACCATAGGGAACTAGGTTGAGCCACTCTTGATTATTGTCCAAATCAAATGCTGCCCAACCTCCGGGCTGACACTGCATAGATGCAGTCCAGTTGACAGCACGGGCGATCGCCGCTTGCTTCAATTTTTCATTCGGCAGTTTCACCTGATTCAAAGCCATGACAACAACAGCTGTGTCGTCTACATCTGGATAAAAGCGGTTGTCAAACTCAAACGCCCAAGCCCCCGGTTTTCCTTTTTTATTTTTAATCGCCCAATCACCGTAGTCTAGAATCTGCTTGCTTAACAACCATTCTCCAGCCTGAACGACAGCTGGATGATCTGGTGTTAAACCTGACTCTATTAAAGCTCGCATTGCCCACGCAGTATCCCATACTGGGGAAATACAAGGCTGCACTGTGTAGGTATCCGCAGTTTCAATGGCAAAATTGTCAACTGCTCGTAGTCCTCGCTCTACAATGGGGTCGGCTGGGTTATAATCCAGAGCGCGCAAAGCTAGCAGTGAATTCAGCATGGCAGGAATAATACCACCCCAATCGCCCGTTGCTTCTTGCCGTTCTAAAATCCAACGTTCTGCAGCTTGAATACCTTCTTCACGAAAAGGAACCAGATTTAGAGTTTCTGCTAACTTAAAAGTTTTATCAAGAGTAATAAATAAATCTGTCCAATCACCATTGCTGGGCAACTCGTATTTGACCTGCTCGAGACCTTCAGCATACAGTTCGTCCAGGGTGATAGCTGGATTAATTTTAAAAACAGGTTTACGGTCAATAACAATCAGCAGAGGAACAGTACTTGACCTTGCCCAGCTCGACATTTCGTAGATATTAAACACGAAATTATCGGGCAACAACATCACCCAAGGTGGCAAAGAAGGAATACCTTGCCAGCTGTAGCATCCAATCAGGGCTAGGTGTAACTTGGTGAAAATGCGAGTTTTACTGATACCACCACGTTCTAAAATAAACTTCCGCGCCTTCACCATTGCGGCATCTGTTTCTGGTACACCAAGCAACTTCAACGCCATGTATGCTTCAACCGAAGTGCTCAGTTCTCCTCCATCTCCGTAGAAAAGTTCCCATCCTCCGTGATCCCGTTGTTGAGAACGTAGGTATGCTTCAACTTTGTGTAATGGTCTTTCTCGGTCTGTTCCCCAAATTTTATGAAGGAGGACAACCTCAGCAGTGATGGTAACATTAGATTCTAGCTCCGCCCACCAGTATCCATCAGGATATTGAATGGAAAGAAGATAGTTCTGATTTTTGGCGATAGCATCCTTAACACGGGAAACTGTCTGTTTATCTTGAATTTGCATCCGTTTCCGTTACTCCTCAACCACATCTGCTTCTTGTTAGCTGTAACAAGAAAAATCTTTGCTTCTCTAATCGTGACATTGTAATGTGTTTTCTATGTGAAAAAAAGAAAACACAATGAGCGGTGAAATTGGACTATGGCTTTCTGTTCTATCTTTAGTAATTTGGGTGATTTTACTAGGTTTTTGGGGTCAATTTTGGCGCTGTGACCAACGATTAACAAGACAGGAAACAAATTTACAAAAGTTCCCTGCCATTTGTGCGGTAGTTCCTGCCAGAAATGAGGCTGAATTACTACCTGTTAGTTTGCGATCGCTTCTCACCCAAAACTATCCTGGCAATTTCACCGTCGTTTTGGTAGACGACAACAGTACCGATGGAACAGCAAATATTGCCTCTAGTGTTGCCCAAGAATTAAACAGGACTCAGCAATTACACGTCCTTTCTGGACAACCTTTGCCTGCTGAATGGACGGGCAAATTATGGGCGTTACACCAAGGTATCGAATATGTAGAAACCCTGACACTGCCACCTGACTATATTCTTCTGACAGATGCCGATATTGAACATGATGCTCAAAATCTCCGTTCCTTGGTAACAAAGGCGCAACAAGAAAATTTAGAACTTGTTTCTCTCATGGTGCTGTTGAGGTGTGAAAGTTTTTGGGAAAAAGTTCTCATTCCAGCATTTGTCTTTTTCTTTCAAAAGCTTTACCCCTTTCCCTGGGTGAATGATTCTACAAAGCCAACAGCCGCCGCCGCCGGTGGTTGTATTTTAATTGCGAGTCAAGCTTTAACCCGGATTGGTGGTATTCAAGTCGTCCGTAATGCACTCATTGATGATTGTGCCTTAGGGCAAGCAGTAAAGTCTAGCCGTTTTACCAAACTTCCCCATGAGGCGATTGAGAAAGCACCAGAAGCAGAAGAAAATATTCCCTCCCTCACTCCTTCACTCCTTCCCTCCCTCTCCTCGTCTCACAAAATTTGGCTAGGATTAGACGACTTAACCCACAGCTTGCGATCTTATCCCTCGCTGTCAACAGTTTGGGACATGGTAGCCCGAACTGCCTTTACGCAGTTACATTATTCTTTAGGGCTGTTAATTTTAGCAGTCATCGGGATGATACTTGTTTACATAGTTCCACCTGTGAGTGCAATCTTCGGTTTGCTCACCGGAACTTGGCTTGTCGCGTGTGTTGGCTTATTAAGCTGGCTACTTATGAGTTGCGCTTACTTGCCTACCATCCGATTTTATAGGTGTTCACCCTGGTTTGCACTCTGTCTTCCAGGAATTGCGCTCCTATATACGCTTATGACTATAGACTCGGCTGTGCGTCATTGGCAAAAGCGAGGAGGAACTTGGAAAGGAAGAGTATATTCTAAAACTTAAGGTACTAGTTAGCCCAGTGAGTAATTAGTAGCACAACTAATGACCAATGACCAATGACTAATGACTAAATTCATTTTATGGCTTCAATTGCTCGTAAGAATTTACTGGAAGACATTCCTCGCTTTTTGGTGGCGCAGGCGGGAATTTTATTTGCTGTTAGCTTAGTTACGATTCAAACAGGTTTGCAATATGGATTTGCTCGTTCTTCTTCCCAATTAATTGATCAATCTCGTGCTGATATTTGGGTGTCTTCAAAAAATATGCAGCATTTAGGGCTAACTCTACCAATTCCTTACGAACGAGTTACCAAAGCGAGCAAAGTTAAAGGTGTTGCCAAAGCTGAAGCTGTGATTATTGATGGTGGACTTTGGCATGAACTTGCAACAGATAAGATTAATTCTATTACGCTGGTTGGTGCAGATCCACAAGGGATGTTATTTGATAGGTCAAATATTGTTGAAGGTCGTTTCAATGACTTGAAACAATCTTTCCGTTTTATGATTGACAAAACTAACCTGAATTCTATTGATCTCAAAAGGTTGGGTGAAGTCGGAGAAATTAACAACATTCCCGCAAAGTTAGTGGGTTTCACTCAAGGAACTCAATCAATTGTCTTCGGAACTTTAATGTTCACGTCTTTAGAGACTGCCAATACTTATAGAAATTACGGTACTCAGACAACAGCTTCTCCAAATAACGTCGGTTCCTCTGCGAAAAAACCAGTATCAAAAGACCAAATTAGCTTCGTTTTGGTTAAGGCAAAACGAGGTCAAAGCATTGCGAAACTAAAGCGGGATTTGGAACAGGCTTTGCCAGATACACGTGCTTACACTCGCCAAGAAATGTCTAAAATCACACAAGATTTTTGGCAGGTTCGCTCTGGAATTGGATTTATTCTCGGTCTTGGTGCGGTAGTAGGCGTTGTTGTTGGGGCAGTTGTAGTGAGTCAAATTCTCTATGCTTCTGTCACAGATCATATAAAAGAATTTGGCACCCTCAAAGCGATGGGGGCATCTGACTGGTTTATTTATAATGTGATTATTGAGCAAGCAATCTGGATGGCAATTTTAGGCTATCTACCAGGAATCGCTCTTTGTGTAGGAGTAGCAGCTTGGACATCAACAACACAGGGAATTGTCATTTTAATTACACCAGTATCAGCACTCGTTGTTTTCGGAATTACAGTCTTGATGTGCGTCGGTTCTGCTGTTTTTGCAATTCAAAAAGTTACACGCGTTGATCCAGCAATTGTCTTTAAAGGATAGTTTTATTGGTACTTATTAAGTTTACAAAAAATTAGTGTCAATTATGACAAAATCAAAAAAATAAGTTTAAAGTCTAGTCGAAATCACTCAACAAATATCAACTAATAATTAAAAACTATATATGACAAAAGAATTTGAGGAGATGGCTGATTATAAAAAGAAATTTGAGAAGTTTGCTCAGAGCAAATATCAAATGAATTTCACCACAAGAGGGGCAATAATTGCCAAAAACGTGGGAATGGTTATCAATTCTAAGCAGCAGCAGCTTCAAATTTTGAAAAAAGTTTACTGGGAGATCCAAAAAGGTGATATAGAAATTCTGATGGGACCTTCTGGTTCAGGGAAAACAACTTTGCTGTCTATTTTAGCGGGACTTTTGACTCCGACGGCTGGCAATGTTTATTTACTTGGGCAAGAAATTACGAGAATGTCTCGAACTCAACTAGCTAAGTTCCGAAGACAAAATATTGGCTTTATTTTTCAAGATTTTAACTTGTTTCCAGCACTAACGGCTATTGAGAATATAGAAACAGCCTTGAACGTTAAAGGGATTCGTGGAAGATCCGCACGCAAGGAAGCACAAGCTTTGTTGGAACAAGTTGGACTGGCTGATAAAGCAAAGCTGCTTCCGCGTGATTTGTCGGGAGGACAAAAACAAAGAGTTGCGATCGCCCGTGCCTTAACTGGTTCTCCACAGATTATTATGGCGGATGAACCAACGGCTGCTTTAGACTCTCACAGCGGACATCTGGTTATGGAGTTATTGCGTGGACTAGCAAAAGAACAAGGTTGCACAGTACTCATTGTGACTCATGACCCCCGGATTTTAGATTTAGCTGACCGAGTAGCGCATATGGAAGATGGAGTACTGAAATAATAAACAAAAAATCGCTCTTGTCCTATCAAGAGCTATTAGAACATGCGTACTAATAAGATGTACCGTTGAATATTATATTTAGGTTGCTAATACACATCTTTCAGAGTTATTTATGCACAACCTCTTCCAAGTTTTAAAGAAATTTACAAATAAGCAAGAAGTACCAGTTATTAACCGATAAAGCAACTGGCGTATGCGCAAGGCGCACGCCCAGAGGGCTAAAGCGCATTGTGTCCGGAGAACATACCCCAAGGGTAGTGCTTCCAGTATTTTCCACTACCGAAATGCCTGTTTGAACCGCAAGTATCTTTATTATTCTTTTATACTCTTTTTCTCTACCGCTACTACGTAATAATACGTGCTTTGCGTCTGTGCTCTGCGCAATCACCGGCTTTTAGTCTCAACTCCAGTGGGTGGGGTGAAGATTTCTATAATTGTTTGTTAAAGAATAGGTTTTTATTCTTTACTTATATAAAACGTCAAACATACTTAAGTATAGGTTAAATAAATAGTAATTTTTAATGCTCAAGCCAGCTAATTCTCAAAGGTTTAGCCCTGAGCTAGATGTTGAACAATTATTATCGCTGATAGCAGAATCAGATTATTGTCGATGACGCAGAACAATGGCATAGAAGCCTTACTACAGGAAGGACACGAGCTATTATTTCGGGGATACTACCAAGTCGCTTTAGGGATCTTTCAGCAAGCTGTTCAGATGGAAGCGCAAAGTCCGCAGGTTTTGTATGGATTGGCTTTAGCTTGCTATAAACTATATGACTACCATGAGTCAGTTAAATATCTGAATCAAGCTCTGGAGATTAACAAAGATTATATTCCAGCATTGGTGCGGCGAGGTTTGGCTTATCAAGAGTTGAATCAGAATGAGGATGCTAAAACTGATTTTGACAGAGCAATTGCAATTAAGCCGAATGAATATGAAGATTGGGAAAGTCGAACCATCGCCTTCGATGAATTACAACAGTACGAAGAGGCACTTGCGAGTATAGACAAAGCGGTTAAGCTCAAACCTGATTTTTATAAGGCTTGGATGTATCATGGCATTTCGCTAGCAAACTTGGATCGCCATGAACAAGCACTCGCCAGTAAAGATAAAGCGGTTAAGCTCAAACCTGATTCTTATGAAGCTTGGATGTATCGTGGCATTACGCTAGCAAGCTTGAATCGCCATGAACAGGCACTCGCCAGTCTAGACAAAGCGGTTAAGCTCAAACCTGATTCCGATAAAGCTTGGATGTATCGTGGCATTTCGCTAGCAAAGTTGAATCGCTATGAACAAGCACTCGCCAGTCTAGACAAAGCGGTTAAGCTCAAACCTGATTCCGATAAAGCTTGGATGTATCATGGCATTTCGCTAGCAAAGTTGAATCGCTATGAACAAGCACTCGCCAGTCTAGACAAAGCGGTTAACCTCAAACCTGATTCTTATGAAGCTTGGATGTATCATGGCATTTCGCTAGCAAAGTTGAATCGCTATGAACAAGCACTCGCCAGTCTAGACAAAGCGGTTAACCTCAAACCTGATTCTTATGAAGCTTGGATGTATCATGGCATTACCTTAGTGAGTTTAAAAAGCTTCAAGAAGGCAGTTGCTAGTTATGAACGAGCTATAGAAATTAGCCCTGATTACGAAAAAGCTTTGAAAAGACATAGTTATGCAATATTTGAACTAAGTAAATTAGAGTTCTTTGAATGTATACTTACTAGTTGGAAAAAAATCCTACAAATTAAACCTGAATACGCAGAAGGTTGGTACTCTCAAGCCTATACATTATGCCAATTAAGCCAGTATACAGAAGCGATCGCCAGTTACAACAAAGCCATAGAAATTAGCCCTGACTACGCGGAAGCCTGGAAAGGTAAAGGTTTTGCGCTTAAGTGTTTAGGTAGCTTGGAAGAGGCAATTGACAGCTATGACAAAGCAATAGAAATTGATCCTGACGACACAGAAGCCTTGTACCAGATTGGCAACCTACTAGAAAACTTAGGCTACTTAGAAGATGCCTTTGACAGCTACGATGAAACTGTGAAAATAAAACGCAATTATAAAGAAGCCTGGTACAGCCGCAGCAAGGTATTACTACGGCTAAATCGTCATTTAGAGGCTCTTAACTCTTATGAGTGTACGTTAAGCTTAGATCCGGAAAACTATTATGCCTTAAATGGTAAAGGTTTAGCGCTAGCGAATCTAGTACGTTACCCAGAGGCGATCGCAGCTTATAAAGAGTCCATATACTATAGTAAAAAATATAGTGACAAACAATACTGGCGAGCTTGGCATAATTTAGGGTGGGCATTCATTAACTCAGGTAAGAGTTACAAGTTAGCTTTAAAAAACTGGGCTGACGGGCTAAAAGCTCTTAAACCAGAAATCTGTGATTCCGATCAAGAAGGTTGCGACGGGCTAAAAGCTCTTAAACCAGAAATCCGTGATTCCTATCAAGAAGGTTGCGGAGTTTTACATCACTCTATCGGTAAAGTTTACTACCGAGAAGGACGGAAACCGGGAAAACATGACTATTGGCACAAAGCTAAAAGAAATTATGAGAAAGCACTGAAGTTTCTGGAAAACAACCCCAAGCTTAGTGAGAAGTATCTTGAAGTTTTGCAAGATTTGTACGGTATCTATTTAAACCTGAAAAAAATAGAGAAAGCCGAAGAATTACAACGGATTGGAGCAGATCTATTGCGGCGCTTGCTAGCTGAGTCTAAGGATCCTCGTAAGAAAAAACAGCTTGCCCTCAAGTTTGTGGGTTTTAACCAGTTAACTGTTGATTTATATGCTCAGTCGAATCAGCTAGTCAAAGCACTGGAAACCGCAGAAGAGGGTAAAAATGCCTGCTTGACTTGGCTACTCTCTGGCTGGAGTGAAAAATTTCCAACACCTAGCTGGGATAGGATTCAGCAACTAGTAAATTCCACAACAGCCATTGTTTACTGGCATCTTAGCCCTGCTGCTCTCACTACGTTCATTATCAAACACGACGCTCCAAAGCCGATACTCATCACTTCTCCCACACCAACGAACCTTGAAGAACTACCCACTGCAGTGCAACGCTTACAGGAATTTGAAGACTGGAACAAAAAGTGGAATCAACAATATGACGAGTATCGCGAAGTTGAGGAACAGGAAAGAGCAAGCACAAGCTGGCGCATTCACCTTCCGGAAATGATTACTCGGCTGGGGAAAATTCTTAATATCCCGGATATCTTATCTCAACTGAACAATATCAGCAAACTAATCCTGATTCCCCACCGTGACTTGCACCGCTTCCCCCTCCATGTCTTGTTTTCTGAAACATTTACCGTCACCTATCTCCCCTGCGCCCAACTTGGCATTGATCTTCTAGGGAAAGAGGAAAAAATTGAGGGGAATCTGCTAAGTGTAGAACATCCAGACGATACTCTCTCCCATGCGGAAATCGAATCTGCTGTAATTACTCAGCTATTTAATAATCCCACGCCAAAACGAATTTCTAGTCAAGAAGCAACAAAAATAGCTGTGAAAGATGCCTTAACCAATGGCTACAGTATCTTTCACTTTACCGGACACGCGAGCTATGACTCCCAAAATCCTAAACAATCTGCTCTTGATCTTAGTGGTGAAGACAATCTAACACTCGAAGACATTTGCAACATCAACCTTAGCGGATATCAGTTAGTCAGCCTTTCAGCTTGTGAAACTGCTATCACTGGCAACCAAACTATTACCGAAGAATATGTTGGCTTAATCAGTGGCTTTCTATATCAGCATGTCCACTATGTTATCAGTACCTTGTGGGCTGTGGGTGATGATGCTGGTAACTTGCTGATGATTTATTGTTACTGGCAGATGAAAAAAGGCCACTCACCATCTATTGCTCTCGCAAAAGCAACAAAATGGTTACGAAATTTAACCGTTCGGAAACTCGAAAAGCTGTATAAAATAGTATTTGACCAACTATCGCGAGATGACCGGCCTCTTCGTCCCTTTCTCAGAGAAAAGCTAGACCAATACGGTCAAATGGACTTATCTCAGAAGAAACAAAAGCTCTTTAGCGACCCTTATTATTGGGCAGCTTTCACTATTACTGGTAGATATAATTGATACACTTATGAAACCCAACGACAAAAAGATTCTTATAGCCTTCCTTGCTGCTCTAACTCATCTAAATGAGCCTTTACCTGCCGATATCCAAGCCAAGTTAAATGAAATCGGCAAAGCTCTTGCAGTCGATCCAACAAATCTTGGTAACTTAGATGTGATCGCCGAAAGTTATCAACCTTTAGATGAAGCTTACCAAAAAGAGCTTAAAATCCTTGATAGCAAAGTTGGTGAACGCAATAAACATAAGTCTCGACGCCCGCTACCCAAGGAACTTAACAAAGAATTGTCCAATGTTGTTATTGTTGGTACTGAGACTTTTAGTTCCAATGACTCGGTGTCTACTGCGAAACAAGCTGTAAACCCCACTATCCTGAAACAAATTTGGTAATCTATCAGTAGCAGAAAATAAAATGTCTGACAAGATTATTTATCCCAGTATAGATTTATTCCTTTATGACTTAAAGGATGGTTTGGGTCAAGATGAATTGAAGATTGATCAAAACTGTCGTGAGTTTTTTCGTAAAATACACAATGATCTAGATGAAGAAAGCTTTCAGGAGAAATACAAACAATTCCACAAGCATAAAAATACTGACGCTAATGCTATTGAGTTACTCGAAACCGGAAGGAAAGAATTTCAATCTCCGTTAGATGGCTACTACTACCCCCTGCAACTCGGTGACACTTACGCCCTCCAGGTTGACTATTCCGGTAAAGAAGATGCCAACGGTGAATCCAATGATAGTGAACAAGAACTTGATGACGAACCTTTCCTAAAATTAAAACAGGAAATTGAAAAACAAATCTCTTGTGAGGTAGGCACAATTGGACAAACCTGGTTAGCTTGGGGAAAGCTAACAGAGAATAAGTCCGATGATGAAATTGAGAAAATTGCAAAAAACTGCTATGTCCAGCTAGTCAAAAACTATAACTGGGACAGAGATTTTATAGGCAAAGGTCAATGGTTTGGGGGAACCATCTTTGAGTTGTGGTACTGTCCAGAAAATGTGGGATTAACAGGTAAAGAATTTTGGGATAAGTTTAGGAGAGAGAGTCACCATGTTTTAATTTGGTTATTCCCCTACGATCAATGTCCAGATGAAATGAGACAAAACCTAAACAGTGTCTACTATGATTTGCTGCGTTTATTTCAATACCGCCATAAAGTAGTTTGGTCATACTATCAAAGTCGTCATCAAAAATATATCCTTAAAAAAGAATATGTTGAAATTCAACCGTCAATTCAGCAAACCCGTGATTTACCTAGACAACTGCAAACTAATAAATTGAAGCTAAATCAACTTCAAAAGACTCTTCCCGATAACCTCATTAATCTTGCCGACTATACTATTCCATTAAACAATTTAGAGATTCAAGGCCGTACAATTAAAGTCAATTTGGATAATTATAAATTTCGTTTAGATGCAATGCTAAAAAAATATCCGGGTAGCAATTTCGATTGTCTAAAAGAATTTAGCGAGAGTGATTTTTATGGTAAAAAATTTCAGCAACAACTCGAAGCAGACTATGAAAGTCTCAGTCCCGGATTAACCCTATTAGAAAACCTAAATAGCACCATCCAAGGGATCATTGACCTAGAGCAAACTAAAAGCGATCGCGCCCTAGATAATACAATTGCCATTGCAGGTGTTGGACTAGCCATTAGCGGAATCACCGCCACTGTTGCTACAGCTGATAAGCCTCAATTCAAATCCTTCACTGACCTATCTTTCTTACTATCGCCAGCTTTTGTTTTGAGCATTGCCTTCAGCGCACCTTTTTTAATTGCCTTGCTCGTCCGCCTCTTTCGCCGTAAAAGATGACTCAAATTTCATCACATAAAAATATAATGTCATAATTGGCAGGACTATGCCAGGGCAAACGCACCTTAAAGTGTCACAAGAAGCATTGACTGTAGAATCAATTTATGAGTTAAGGGCGACCCAGACGCAGAGCGCGAGAGCGCCCACAGCTTTGTACACTCGATGATTTGGCAAGGTTGGAGCTAGGGTAGTAGGACTACCCATTGCTCTAACCAAAGTATTTCTAACAAGTTGTTTGCAGCTTTCTTTAACTGCGATATCGCCATATCGCATCTGATTGGACTGGCTGATAAGGCAAAGTTGCTTCCGCGTGATTTGTCGGGAGGACAAAAACAAAGAGTAGCGTTCGCAAAGCGTTCCCGAAGGAAACTCGCCCGTGCCTTAACTGGTTCTCCACAGATCATTATGGCGGATGAACCAACGGCTGCTTTAGACTCTCACAACGGACATCTGGTTATGGAGTTATTGCGTGGACTAGCAAAAGAACAAGGTTGCACAGTACTCATTGTGACTCATGACCCCCGGATTTTAGATTTAGCTGACCGAGTAGCGCATATGGAAGATGGAGTACTAAAGTAAGAAACAAAAAATCCCTCTTATCCTATCAAGACTATTAGTATATAAATACTCTAAAGATGGTACTGTTAAATACTATATTTGGGTTGCTAATAGACATCTTTCAGGATAATTTATGCAGAACCTATCCTAAGCCTTAAAGAAATTTACAAATAAGCAAGAAGTACCAGTAGCCGAGAATTTGTATTCTGTCGTGGGGCAAGAATACTAAAATTGTCTAATATGCGTGAATTTAAACTATATAACTGCAATTATGTCAATGCATAAATTTTACAATTGTGAGAGAATCCCACTTTTTTCACGCTTGTTTACCTGTGCAAGATAGAATAGAGCATAGTCTTGGTGTCACCTCTTATTCATAAAAATACAAAAACTTAATCTAAAAAAAACAAGTATGTATTAATGTATACATTATAAAAGAGTAAAAACTTGTATCAAATAAAAGTTAACAGCATCTAGCCATATGACTTCCCAGATTCGCTTTTTAATCTGTCCTCCTCACTACTACGATGTAGACTATGTGATTAACCCCTGGATGGAAGGGAACATTCACAAGTCATCGCAAGAGCGTGCCGTAGAACAGTGGGACAAACTGCATCACATCCTCAAAGAACACGCAATTGTTGACATAGTACCACCCCAAAAAGGCTGGCCTGATATGGTATTTACGGCAAATGCCGGTTTGGTACTAGGAAAAACAGTGGTACTGAGTCGCTTTTTACATAAAGAGCGTCAGGGTGAAGAGCCTTATTTTAACCAGTGGTTTGAAGAAAACGGTTACACTGTCCACGAATTGCCAAAAGACTTACCTTTTGAAGGTGCAGGAGACGCACTGCTGGATCGGGAAGGACGCTGGCTTTGGGCAGGATACGGTTTCCGTACAGAATTAGATTCTCACCCAAACCTTGCAAAATGGCTGGATATTGAGGTGTTGTCGTTGCGACTGATTGATGAGCGTTTCTACCACCTAGATACTTGCTTCTGTCCGCTGGCTAATGGTTATCTGCTATACTATCCACCTGCGTTTGATTCCTACTCCAACCGCTTAATTGAAATGCGGGTATCACAAGAAAAGCGGATAGCTATTACAGAAGCTGATGCGGTAAACTTTGCCTGCAATGCGGTGAATATTGAGAGCATTGTTGTGATGAATAAGGCGAGCGAACCACTCAAAGCACGCCTTGCAGAAGTAGGTTTTCGAGTTATTGAAACACCACTGACGGAATTTCTCAAAGCTGGTGGTGCGGCTAAATGCTTGACGCTACGAGTCACCGAACCAGTACGGGAAGAACTTCATGCCAATGTGTCGGTGGAGAGTCGCGTCTTTACCCTAGAAGGACACTTGCTTGACTCTGGCTTGATTAACCGCGCTTTGGATTTGATTGTCGATAACGGCGGTAGCTTCCAAGTGCTGAATTTCTCACTCGGAGAGCAGCGGCAAAGTACATCCGCAGCTCAGGTAAAGGTATCAGCGCCTTCCCATGAGGTGATGGAAAGCATCATATCGCATCTGATTGATTTGGGTGCGGTAGACTTGCCTCAAGATGAGCGCGATGCCAAGTTGGAGCCGGTAACTCAAGCAGGGGTAGCTCCTGATGATTTTTACGTAAGCACGATTTATCCCACCGAAGTGCGGATTAACGGTGAATGGGTGAAGGTACACAATCAGCGAATGGATGGGGCGATCGCCATCACTCGGACACCCAAAGGTGTAGTAGCACAGTGTAAACTACTACGCGACGTTGAAGTCGGCGAAGAAGTCGTTGTGGATGTGCAAGGTATTCGCACCATTCGCAAAACAGAATCACGGGAAAAACGCAACGCAGAAGAATTCAGCTTTATGTCGGCGGGAGTTTCCAGCGAGCGACGGGTGGAACTCGTCGTTGAACAAGTGGCTTGGGAATTACGTAAAATTAGAGATGCTGGTGGTAAAGTAGTTGTCACAGCAGGACCTGTGGTGATTCACACTGGAGGCGGTGAACATCTGGCGCAATTGATAAGAGAAGGTTACGTGCAGGCGTTATTGGGTGGAAATGCGATCGCCGTCCACGACATTGAGCAAGCGATGATGGGAACTTCTCTCGGTGTGGATATGAAACGGGGTGTGGCTGTACGCGGTGGACACCGCCATCACTTAAAAGTCATTAATACCATTCGCCGTTATGGTACTATTGCCAAAGCTGTTGAAGCTGGGGCGATTCAGAGTGGCGTCATGTATGAATGCGTTACTAATGGAGTTCCATTCTGTCTTGCCGGTTCGATTCGCGATGATGGTCCTTTGCCCGATATCGAGATGAATTTGATCAAAGCCCAAACCGAATACGCCCGACTGCTCAAAGGTGCAGATATGATTTTGATGCTGTCGAGTATGCTGCACTCAATAGGTGTGGGGAATATGACTCCGGCTGGTGTGAAGATGGTTTGTGTGGATATTAATCCAGCTGTGGTGACAAAGTTGAGTGACAGAGGTTCTATAGAATCAGTTGGTGTGGTGACAGATGTTGGGTTGTTCCTGAGTTTGTTGCTACAGCAATTGCAGAAGTTAACTAGTCCGTATACTGCTAAAGTAAGTTAAGAAAGTAGAAAGTAGGGTGGGTAGCAATGCTCCCCACCTTATAAAAACGAAAGAGAAAGAAATGTTGCCAGGATTAGTTTTTAAAAAAAGTTCTTCTACTCAGCATTTTCAAATTCGTTGGGTGAGTGCAATCGCTGATTTTTTATTGGCTGGGATGGTGGTAGGACCACTTGTAGCTCCATTTCTTGCTGCGTCTGGGTTGCCGATATTACCCGTAATTGCAAATATTATTTATTTTATGGGCGTTCATGTTTGTCCGCAGCCGGATATGGGCGTAGCATTGTCACCACCGTATATTATGGCTGTGTGTATGCGTTGTTACGGTACTGTGACAGGGTTGTTGATAACGCGTCTGTTATATGGAGTTACAGGTGGCAAAGGTTTTTACTGGTTAAGTCAGTATGGTTGGAGTGGTGCGGCGCTTGCTAGTGTGTTAATGATGGCTTATCCACTGGAATTGGCAGCAGAGGTTTTGGGTTGGTGGAATTTTCATAATTACGTTGTTACACCTTTTGGGTTGATCACTGGTTTGGCATGGGGTTTATTTACTATGCCAATATTGCACGAGTGGCGGCGAGTACCAATTCATGAGAAGTTTTGAGCCTCAGAGCAAGCGAATTTGTTCAAAATTCAAACAGTGAACACTGAATAGTTATCAGTTAACAGGTTACATACGGGGATTTTCAATCAGTGAACGGTGAACAGTAAAAACTGATATAGCAGTCATCAGGTAGATTAGGACACCAACTAATGAGAAAACACGGTCACCAAAAGACTTTCAAGTCTGTTAAGAGCGATGCACTGCGCCACCGTGAGCTTTGTCGTAAGCGCAAGCGCAGTCCGTTCGCGAAGCGTGTCTGGAGGACATAGGACTCAGAGTCGAAGTGTTCCCTGTTAAGCCTTCCCTGCCATAACTGATAACTGATAACTGATAAAAACTCGTAGGCGTGGTAAACGCTCACCACATTTACCACGCCTGCAAACGAATTGAATCACACAGTCAATCTACTGCTATATAAAACCTAGACAAGTCTAGACATTACTTCTTTCTTCATAGGGAGCATGGGAGCGGTTAGCCCTCGGAAAGCATTCACGCCAAAGCCCTGCGCGATACGCCACTTGCACTGTCCTTGGCAACCCCGGTAACGAACGCAGTGGCTCAAGTTTATGGCTCTTATCCAACCGTTCCAGCTGGGAAGGAAGTTGGGGAGATGATTTCCCAGGCATTACCACCAGTTTTGGGGAGTGCGCTCGCCTGTGCTAAGTTAGTACCATTCATCTGCCAAATAGCAGTTTCGTCAGTACCAGAGTTGCGCCAGAGAATGTCTACGTTACCATCGTTTGTAAAGTTTGCCAGCCCTGCGACTTGCCAACCAATATCTAGTTTGTTGAGCGCGATCGCTTGTTGTGGATTTGTACCATCCATCGGCAAAATAGCGTTGTCACCTGTGCGGTAGTTACGCCAGAGAATGTCAACCTTACCATCACCTGTAAAGTCTGCCTGACCGGCAATATCCCAAGAAGTATCTCCTGCATATGCACTCAGTGGTGTAGACTGTTTTAGACTAGTACCATCCAACTGCCAGATTGCATTCTCGCCTGTAGTCTTATTGCGCCAGAGAATTTCGTCTTTGCCGTCACCTGTAAAGTCTGCTAGACCTTTGATTTCCCAGGAAATATCTGCTGAAGTCAGCAAGGTAGATTTTTTTAGAGTGGTGCCATCCATTTCCCAGATGCCATTTTCACCTGTTTTTTTATTGCGCCACAAGAGATCTTGTTTACCATCACCAGTAAAGTCTGATACACCTTTAATTTCCCAATTCAGATCAGCAACTGGGGTACTTATGATTGCCTTTTCCAAGGTGCTGCCATTCATTTGCCAGAAACCAGTCTCACCAGTAGCATAGTTGCGCCACACGACGTCTGTTTTGCCATCCCCTGTAAAATCTGCCTGACCTTGGATTTTCCAGTCAGGATTTAGAGTTTTTGGAAGTGAGTACGCCTGTTTTAATGTGGTACCATCAAGTTCCCAAATAGCAGTCTCATCAGTTTTATAGTTCCGCCACAGAATGTCTGGTTTGCCGTCTCCAGTGAAATCAAATTTAGCGGGATTTTTCACATTAGCTGAAGCATTTCCAGTCACATTAACTGTGACGCTACCGGTCAGTTGTACAGTTGGATCGCCTGGTAAGCCACCATACTCTACGATATAACCCTGAGGTATGTACTCTCCAGTTTCCACGTTGTCGGAAAGGTCATTCCATTTACCTATTAGAGTTTGACCAATGGCGGAGTTACCAATAAGGTGGGCGTATTTTTCGCTGCCAAAAAGGTTGTTCGGTTCACCAGGTGCCCAGTTGCTATATTGACCATTAACTGGATTACCAGTTGCATCTCCAATCCAAAACGCTGTTCCAGTCTCTGGTCCTGTCACCCAACGCCAGTCTCCCTCAACGGCACCATCACTGCCTCCTGTCCAGCCATTTCCTTGAAGTTTGCCTTGAATGAAGTTTTGTTCTTTGTCAGAGGTGATAGTTGCTAGGTAACCTTTGAGTCCCAAGTATTCACGACTAGCAGCTACAGACTGAGCTTCCGTCCAAGTAATTTTGGGAGCAGAGACAAACTCGTAGAAGTGGTTGTTGTCTGCACTTCCTAAGGTTGTTCCCAAACTAAATTCAATGCTACGCGGTGTTGTAGTGGGGGTCTGACTGTTATTACTGTAAGTAACTTGGCGTAGCGCATCCTGGTAAGCTTGGTTGGAAGCTGTACCAGTTATGCTTAGAATCCCTGTTGTTGTGTTGTAGTTCCAGTTCAGACCATTGATAGTGCCATTAGTACCGTTCTGTCCGTTAATCCCAAGCTGGTCTTGATCTTTGTTGAAGTTAGAGTTGATAATGACCGATACACCATTTAAATTGCCATTATCGGCGGGGTCAGAAATAGTTAAATTGGCGGCAACAATTTGGGGAGTAGCGGCAGCCGTATAGTTGGTTGTTCCAGAAACGTTTAAAGTCTGTACCATGGCTCATCCTTTGTTAAGAAAAAAGTATTTTGAGAAAGATGTGAGTGGAATACATAGTGATATAAACTACCTATGTTGTAGATGCTACTGATCTAGCAATTTGATTTGCTAAAATATTGTATAAACTAATACGAATGATAGTCAACTGACTTTACTATAAAATTAAATTACGTATGATCAATTACATCAAAAAAGAAGAAGACAATACCAAGTATAGTGTCACAAATGATTATTTTACCTACATTGTGGCTTCTTAATTCCAAAAATCATTTAAATAATAACTGAAACTTTGGTATAAGAAAACTTTAAGAATAAGAGCATGCACGTCTACCTTGCATATTTTATGACACAACGTATGATTTGTATAAATTACAAATCACATAATAGCCACACAACATTGTTGTGTGTTCTATCTAATTGAATACTACTCTCAGACTGTCATCAGTATTAAATCATAAATAACCAATAACAACCCTGTTATTGAACGTTCTACATACAGCAATTTGCTAGTAAGTAAAGTACACCCCTGCCTAACCCTCACGCGCGATAGGGCGGATGGGGTATTTTTGTACCTCACGAACTTTAAATCTGCTGTATTTAGCCGAAGCATCACCGGACACTACGAAACCACTCAGTAATTCCATCACTTATGACTTTTGCCAACTTCTTTTGTTCCTGAACATTCGTCACCCACTCAAATTCATTAGGATTACTCATAAAACCCAATTCCAGCAAAACTGAAGGTGCACTTGCTGGACGTGTCAGTGCTAAATTATCCCAAAAGACCCCATAGGATGGTCGTCCTAATTTGCTAACAATATACTTTTGCATAAAGACTGCAAAGCTGTGAGCTTGGGGATGATACCAAAAGACTCCCATTCCCTTAATTTTTTCAGCATCACCTTCATCGGGTAGGGAGTTGTAATGTATAGAAATGGCGATCGCTGGTTCTTCTTTATCGATCATTGCCACACGATCGCTTAGCGATACTTCCTTATCATCTTGCCGTGTCATCACCACTTTCGCCCCTCGCTTCACCAACTCATCGCGCACTAACTTAGAAACCACCAGATTCACATCTTTTTCCAAATAACCTGTTGGTCCCGATGCACCAGATTCTTTTCCTCCATGTCCTGGGTCGAGTAGAATCTTGATTCCAGATAACGGCTTTTGTATGGCGAACATCCCGCGTCTTTCCCTAGTATTAGCAGAAGAGATGAAAGGAGAGTGACGTAAAGATAGCACCAGACTTGTGTTATCGTACCTCAGCTTATACCCCCACTGTTGAGCTTTTTTGAGGTTAAATGTGTACTGTACTCCTGGCTGTCCGCCTGGGACAGTGGGTGGTAATTGTTGCCAATCTAAGCGAGAGATCAAAGGATCATCATCTAAGCGGATTATATCTGTCTGAGCAGTAGTGTTATGAAGAGTGAGAGTAAAAGTTTGGTCATCTTGCTGCACACTCACTGGAACAGGAACTTGCAGTGGGAAAACCATTTCTGTCACACTAGGAAGTCTACGATAGCCAACACTGCGGATGATACTGTGTGGAGGAATTGCTCCTTGTAAAGGACGAGTTTCCTTACCATTGATCCAAGCACCATAGTCCAAACGCAACCACTCACCTTCACGTCCTGTAACTGCTGCTCGTGTGCCTTTGGGTAGAGGTGTTAGTCTAGAATAATCTGTACTCGGACCAGTGCGCGCAACTCCAGAATCTGCTATAATCTCCACCACTTCCAACTGTGCAGGTGAGAGGATGCTGATTTTTCCAGTTCCTAGTTGAGTTATTGTTTTACCATTCAGGGTGAGTTGAAATTCTGGTTTACCCAAATCTATATTTTTGGTCTGGTTCTCGGCAATAGCAGCAGAAACAGTGTTGTTGGTATACAGTGAAGGATTAAACTGAGGAACTGTCGCACAACCCTGATACTTGCCCGCGTTAGACTGGGTTGAGGGTTGGTTTTGCCCCGTTAAGGCGGCAGAATTTGCTGGTAGTTGTGCTTGTTGAGGTTGCGGTAAAAGGGAAATAGTTTGATTTCCCAATTTTACAGAAACAGTCGTCGCATTCGGTGCGGCGAGACTCCCAGAGGGAGTCGCCCAAGGGGCGATCGCACTAAAACAAATTTGTTCTCCTGGAAGTTTGGCTATATCCACCGCTGGTGTGAGAGAATTTTTGGCAAAGCCTAACCCCTGTGAGACTTCAGGTTGAGTGGAAACTCTTGTAACCCGAATCTGGATTTGTTGATTTTGGTAGCGGACAGTAAAAAGATTTTCTCCCAACTGTAAGGGTAAACTTGGGGCAAAATGACCAGACTTACTACGAGTTACTGGCTGATCATTGATCAGAACCTCTCCACTTGATGGTGCTGTCCCAAGAAAGAAAATTTTCTGTGCAGTAGTCTGGTAGTTTGTTTTCGGAAAAACAACCTTCAGGGATTGTTCTTGAGCCAAAGCGATAGAGGGGGTGACTATAGAGCTTAATAAGATTAATCCTAAAAGTGATCTCACGTCAAAATAAAAGAATAATTGATAACAAGAGCGGAGTTAAGCACCTCCCCCTAAAAGTATGGGGGTTGAATTCAAAAATAAATTTAAAATGATCAATTTATAATTTTAAATTTATAATTTTGAATTTTGAATTCTCGAAGGGGGTGACTGTGGCACAATGGCGAGGTGTGTTTCTAGAAGTTGCGCAAAATTAAAGATAGTATGACTAAGTTTGTATTTGTAACTGGTGGTGTTGTTTCTAGTATTGGTAAGGGAATTGTAGCAGCAAGTCTGGGGCGATTGCTCAAGTCAAGAAATTATTCGGTCTCAATTCTCAAACTCGACCCCTATATTAATGTTGATCCAGGAACCATGAGTCCTTTTCAGCATGGGGAAGTATTTGTGACTCAAGATGGTGCTGAGACAGATTTAGATTTGGGACATTACGAACGTTTTACTGATACCTCTATGTCCCGGTTGAATAGTGTGACGACTGGTTCAATTTATCAAGCCGTCATTAATAAGGAGCGTCGTGGTGATTATAATGGCGGCACAGTCCAAGTTATTCCCCACATTACAAATGAAATAAAAGAACGGATTATTAGGGTTGCTAAAGATACAAATCCAGATGTTGTTATTACAGAAATTGGTGGGACAGTAGGAGATATTGAATCACTACCATTTATGGAAGCAATTCGTCAATTCCGAAAAGATGTAGGACGGCAAAATGTCGTGTATATGCATGTCACTTTGATACCGTGGATTGCCTCAGCGGGTGAGATGAAAACTAAGCCAACACAGCACTCGGTGAAAGAACTCAGATCAATTGGTATTCAACCGGATATTTTAATTTGTCGGTGCGATCGCCCACTGCCAACATCGTTAAAAAACAAATTATCTGAATTTTGCGATGTACCAGTAGAATGCGTGATCCCATCTCAAGATGCTAAGAGTATCTATGAAGTTCCCCTGAATTTAGAACGAGAAGGACTAGCACAGCAAACACTAGAATTGCTGAACATGGAACAACACCAACCTCATTTGGTGCAGTGGCAAACATTAGTAGAAAAATTATACAGTCCCAGCCATCGAGTGGAAATTGCGATTGTCGGTAAGTACGTGCAGCTAAGTGATGCCTATCTTTCGGTTGTGGAAGCGCTACGTCACGCAGCAATTGCAATGAGTAGTGAACTGCACCTGCGTTGGGTGAATTCAGAACAATTGGAAACTGAAGCAGCCGAAACCTATCTCGAAGGTGTGGATGGAATAGTAGTCCCAGGAGGTTTTGGCGTCCGGGGGGTAGATGGCAAAATTGCTGCAATTAGATACGCTCGAAGACGCGAAATCCCATTCTTAGGTTTGTGCTTAGGAATGCAATGCTCAATCATAGAATGGGGACGAGACGTAGCCGGATTACAAGATGCTAACAGCGCCGAATTTGACCCACATACACAAAACCCAGTCATTAATTTATTGCCAGAACAACAGGATGTCATGGATTTGGGTGGAACAATGCGCTTAGGTTTATATCCTTGTCGCTTACTTCCTAACTCTTTAGCTTTCAAACTTTACCAAGAAGAAGTTATTTATGAACGCCATCGACATCGCTACGAGTTTAATAACTCTTACCGCAACGTCTTTATAGACTCTGGTTATCTTATTAGTGGGACTTCTCCCGACGGACGCCTAGTAGAAATTATCGAAATTCCTAATCACCCGTTTTTTATAGCTTGCCAATTTCATCCAGAATTTCAATCATCTCCCAGTGCACCTCATCCTTTATTTAAAGGTTTGATCGAAGCGACAATTGCTCGTTATTACCCTTCTTCTGAGGTACATACACCACTGGAAGTTTTTTAAAGAGTCATTATAGCAAGTCTATTTGATTTGCGTGAAAGTGCTTGCGCTTTGTGTATAAGTGGCACATGCTCAGATTCCCGACTTCTTTTAGAACTCGGGAATTTTCTTGTTCACCAATGATTTAGGATTGCTATACCTCGATTGCTAAGTAGGTAGGCGTAATTAAATGTAAAACGATCATTGCGAGTGAAACGTATTCACGATCAAGCCTGATACAAATGATTGGTCTTTTATTCTTTCCCTCTGCTCGCTGCTGTCTATTTGTATCAACCTTAAAGTGAAACGCTATTAGTGGTGCGGTGTCCACTGATTTATAAACAAGAATAAGGCACAAGAAAACCCAGCTGTGTAAACTACAACTATCATGAATATAGCGTGGACAGTAGTTCTAAACTCGTGGTATCGAATCGCCTGTGTAATAAGTAATTCAACTTCGGTTTGTGTTATGGCTTTATCGTTGTTAGGCAGCACTAAGTCTGTGACGCTAGCCATACTCTGAGGCATGTCAACTGACTGGGGACTGCCTTTTTTAGAGGTGGATAGTGTTGTAGCTGGTACTGAGAACGGTGACACAAGCATAAGCGGCGAAATCTTGCGATGAAGCATGGAAATTTGACTCTCTAGTAGTTGAGTGCGTGAAGTACCCCATCTTACCTATGCCTGACGGCACGCTGCGCGAACGGTTGAAGATGGGGCTTCCCCCTAAATCCAACTAGCATAAGGACGGTCTTATTCGTCTTTTGGGCTTCCCGCTTCATCCGTCGTCGCCAGGTTAGGTATCTGAGGAGTAAGCGGATTGTTGTAGGAGTTAGCGACACGAGCGCTGGGTGATGGAACCGGAAGAGATGGAAGCGGAGGAATCTGAGCATCAGCTGTCTGAACTAATACGGAGATCCCTGACAGAAGTAAACACATCGAGATAATCTGGCGATGAAACATGAAATCCCGCTGTTTGTATGATTTTTTACTTTTTGTATTCTTTATGTTGTTACGCACAAGCTAAGCGTAATTCACACTTCCTCCGTAGGAAGCATGCTCAAATTTACTCAAATTCAAACTTAGAATTTTGAATGTTGAATTACCCCGTTATCGCATAGTGTGAGCGAAGAATATAGGATTTAGGGAGTTGATTGTGCTGAAATTCCGCTATGTTTATACACTAGAAAATTGTCAATGCCAAGTGACGCAGGATAACAGATGCCTCACCTTCCATGAATTGAGCTTTTTGCGGGTTAAATGATGCATAATATTTTTCCAGTATCAGTTGCTGTATGAGAGCAGTAAACAGTCTTTCCTTGTCTTGAAAGTGGCTGTAGATAGTTCTTATTGAAAGTTTGTACTATACAGTTTAGTTTTGAAAAAGAAATTAAACTATTTAGTTTATTTTGTCCCACAGGAAGTACCTTATGGTGCGTCATGCAACAGCTAGCGGTTCCTCATCCTTTAAGCATAGCCGTCGCCCACTCACAATACTCGCAGCTGTCATAACATTTGTTGTTGTAAGTGTGACAACATACAGGTTCTGGCAGTTACAGTCACACAAGTTTAATGAGATCCAAAAGTCTCGCCCCAGCATTCCTAAAATTATAAAAGTCGTTGCTTTGGGAAGGCTAGAACCACAGGGAGAGGTGATTAAAGTTTCTGCACCAACATCTAGTCAACAAAATCGAGTTGAGCAATTGTTAGTGAAGGAGGGGCAGGAAGTTAAAGCAAGTCAGGTGATTGCTATTCTTGACAGCAAAGATCGTCTTCAAGCTGCTGTTATCAAAGCACAGCAACAAGTAAAAGTGAAACAGGCAAACCTTGCTATGGTGCAAGCAGGTGCAAAACGCGGTGAAATTGAAGCACAAAGAGCTACGGTTGACCAATTAAAAGCGCAGTGGCAAGGTGATAAGACAGCACAACAGGAGGCGATCGCCCGACTCAAAGCACAGTCCAAAGGCGATAAGATAGCGCAACAAGCAACTGTTGAGAAATTGCAAGCCCAATTCAACAACGCTCAAGCCGAATATAGCCGTAATGAGCAACTCTACTCGAATGGTGCAATTTCTAAGTCTTCATTTGATAGTAAGCTCCTGAGTGTAGACACTGCAACACTGCAACTCAAAGAAGCTAGAGCAATACTCACCCGTATTGATGGTACGAGTAGCAGCCAAATCAGCGAGGCTCAAGCTGTTCTCACCCGCATTAACACAACGCTTAGTAAACAAATCAGCCAAGCTCAAGCCACACTCCAGAAAATAGCCGAAGTGCGTCCAGTAGATGTGGAAGCAGCAAAAGCAGAAGTTGATGATGCGATCGCACAAGTCAATCAAGCTCAAAAAGATTTGCAACAAGCTTACGTGCGAACACCCCAAGATGGTCAAGTGTTGGATATACACACACGTGCAGGGGAAGTGGTGTCGAGTAATGGTATTGTTGAGATTGGACAAACCAGCCAAATGTATGCTGTTGCGGAAGTCTACCAAAGTGATATCAGCAAAATCCGTATAGGGCAGGATGTGCGGATCATCAGCGATTCTCTACCTGGTGAATTACAAGGAAAAGTGGAGCGGATAGGTTTACAGGTGCGTCGGCAGAGTGTCGTCAATACCGATCCTAGTACCAATATTGACGCCCGAATTGTCCAAGTGCATATCCGACTCGATCACACATCAAGCCAGAAAGCTGCTCAGTTTACCAATTTACAAGTTAAGGTGGTGATTTCACTTTGATTGGATTCATACAACAGTTATACCAGCGAATACCTCTGGGATGGTTGCAACTGAGTCATGAAAAAAGCCGTCTGCTTGTCGCATTATCAGGTATTGCTTTTGCTGATGTGCTCATGTTCATGCAGCTTGGCTTTCAGACTGCACTTTATGACAGTAATACTCGGCTCAACCGAGTTTTGCAAACAGACATTGTTTTACTCAGTCCCAAAGCTCGTAATATGCAAAATCTGTCTACATTTTCCCGGCGGCGACTGTACCAAGCTTCCTCGATATCCGGAGTAAAGTCGGCAGAAGCATTGTATGTGAGTTTCATCACCTGGAAAAATCCCCAAACCCGTCGTGAAGCTTCCATTCAAGTGCTAGGGGTTAATCCTGAGCAACCAGCTTTTGGGCTACCAGAAATAAACCAACAGTCGGATAAGATTAAGTTAGCAGATAATTTCTTATTTGACAAAGGTTCTAGAGGGGAATATCAACAAGTAATTGCTCAAATTGAACAAGGTAAAACTGTTACTACCGAAGCAGAAAATCATACCATTACTATTAATGGCTTATTTCAATTGGGGACTTCCTTTGGGGCTGAGGGTAACCTGATTACCAGTGATCAGAATTTTCTACGCCTGTTTCCCGGACGACAAGCAGCTAGTATTAATCTGGGTTTAGTTTATCTTGAACCGGGCTACGATCCACAGCAAGTTGCAACAGCATTAAGAGCTTACTTACCCAATGATGTCAGGGTTTTGACTCATGAAGAATTTATCCAGTTTGAAGAAAACTACTGGCAGACACAAAGCCCTATTGGCTTTATCTTTGGTCTAGGTGTATCAATGGGGTTTATAGTCGGCATTATTATTGTCTATCAAGTTCTTTCTACCGATGTCAATGCACACCTGAAGGAATACGCAACCTTAAAAGCAATGGGATATCATAATTTATACTTTTTAGCAATCATTTTTGAAGAAACTCTTATCCTCGCATTTCTGGGCTTTATTCCAGGAACAATAGTTCCTTTGGGACTTTATTATTTAACAAGAACGGCGACAAATTTACCCATATACATGACTTTAACACGAGCCTTGGTGGTGCTCATGTTGACAATCATTATGTGTGTTATTTCTGGAGCGATCGCCACCCGCAAACTCCAAGCGGCTGATCCTGCTGATATGTTTTAATATGTTATGTGATGTCCGGGCAATCAACCATAATTCTTGCATTACCTCTCCCCAACCCTCCCCTTAGCAAGGTTATCTATCTGCCTTATCCCAACGATCATTATTAAGTAAGTGGGTTTTATTAAATATAAGATGTAGTGCGAGCGTCTCGCTCGCGGGCAAGATGCTCCGAAGTCGCTACAACGCGGGGAACCCGACGCCAGTCCCCTCAACGGGGGGAACCCCCGCACGGGGCTGGCTCCGCAACGCGCAACTCTTGGCACTACTGCTATCTACGAATTAATTACGCCTACCTACTTAAATGGACAGACTAGAGCAATACCGTCAAATCATCCGCCAACTGTTGACATCTCATGCAAATCTTGAGTCTGGTAATTCAGATAACAATGTTGAGTGCCAGCTTGTCTTTGATACAGAACACGACCACTACCAAATTTTAGATGTTGGCTGGTCGGGACTCAAACGGGTTTATAACTGTTTCATTCATTTAGACATCAAAGATAGTAAAGTTTGGATTCAACGCAATATGACAGAAGCCAATCTTGCTCAAGAATTAGTCGAGATGGGCGTACCTAAAGAAGACATTATCTTGGGACTACATCCACCTTACAAGCGCCCGTATACTGGGTGTGGAGTTGCTTAGGGAATCTGCGATTGCACTTGTAGCAACAGACGCATAAAGGCGTATCGCTTTACTAACAAAAAATAGACTGAAAACCCCCTTCACGTCTCGTTACTCAAATCTGCTCAATGCAAGGCAAGATGAAATTTCATCCCAGGTTGAGGGAACATAAATACAGCGATCGCTCACTCGGAAGCGATCGCCAAAAACCTCTACTTACAAAACATCGTGACGGCTAAGCTAATATCCACTATATTTACCGACATTCCAAAGACTCACGCGTAGAAACACCAGTTTTAGAATTTACCCCACTTGCTTTGTCACAAAGTTTTTTCACTTCCAGACGATCTAGAACTGCATTGGTAAAATCAGCACCAGTAATGTCTACATCATCAAAAGTAGAACGCAGCATCATTGCGTCTGTAAAGATCGCATCGCTCAAATCACTGCCCTGAAAAGCAGCCAAGTAGGCTATACCTTCAGTAAAATTTACACCATGCAGATTGACTCCCTCTAACATTGAACTATTGAAAACGCCACCGCGCAAATCAGCATTGCTAAAATTAACGTCCTTAAGCTTGACATTAATATATTCAGATCCAATCAAGCTTTGACCAGAAAAATCCTTACCGTTGAAGGCGTCGTCCGTGGAACGCCTGATGCTCGAAGAACCGACTCCCTCTGCTGACAGGGGAAACAAGAAAAGAACTATAGCTAGAACCAACCCAACGACTACTTGCTGATACTTCATAATGCCAACTTAATAAATCTCAACACTGCCACAATTTATTAAAACAGTGAACAGTGAACAGTGAACAGTAAAAAGTTATCAAAATTTCTGATGACTGATAACTGATAACTGGTTAAAAGGCAGGGCAAGCAGGAGGTGTTGGCTGGAGGCGTTGTATACCAGTTTGGCTAGGATCGTAACCTACCAGAACCACCTGACCTTTGTCGTTGAAGATCCATCCTCGGGCAGGTGTTATCTGTTTGACTTTGGGTTTAGCTTTTGCGCTGGTGGAAGACTGATTGTAAGTTTCACTACTGGAATTCTTCTGATTGACAACAGGCTGGATCAAATCAACGCGCACATTGTCACTACTAAGGATTTTATTCGGATCAGTTGGCAACCCGCCACGCCCAGTGATGCTGAAAGTACTACCAAAACCTTTTATACAGGGATTTAAGGCAATCTGCTGTGCTGGGTCGATGACATTCTCAGACAATTCAAATAATCCGCGACTGGGGTCAACATCTAACGTATTAATAATTACAGTTCCTTGAGAGCCAAATTGAGAGCTAGCATCAATGTCATTGGTTGTATTTATGGGAGTTGACTTGCGTTGTTCCAAACCGAAAATATTTGTAGCCTTGATATCGATGTTGCCACCTGTTCCTCGTTCAGCACTTGCAACAATGTCATTGTTTTGTCCAGGAAAGGCAACGACAAAACCGTTGGGAGCATTGATAGTGATGTTACCACCGTTGGCATCATTAAAAGCTTGAGCAGAAATCCGACTTCCATTTTCCATTCGCAACAGACCTAAGTTTTCGAGCCTGATGTTACCTCCTTCTCCCGCGTTGGTTTGCGCTCTGAGTTCTCCTCCGTTTAGGCGAATGGTGTTTACATTTGCAGTCAAGTCACCAGCTGCACCAGTTCCGGTTGCACTGACAGTCACTCGTCCACCATCACGGACATTTAAATTTGGAGTATTGATAATTAAATTTCCTGCCTTACCACCTGCTGAGGCTTCAGAGAACAAAGTGCTGGGGAGAGTCTTGCCTGCGATGGTTCCAGTACCGACAACATCTACAGACTCTGTTGCATTGACAGTCAAAGTTCCGCCATCACCAGCAGCGAAAGAACCTGATTTCATTTCCCCGCCATTTTGAATCACCAATTGCCTGACATCTAAAGTTGAACTACCTGGCAAACCCGAACCAAAATTATCTGCTGAAATTCTCGCTCCACCTTCAACAGTCAGCACTCCAGTCGTCAACTTTAAACTACCTACATTCCCTGTAGCGCCTGGTTCTGCAGACACAAATAGACCACTGCGTCCAGTGTCCAAAGGTTCACCTGTAGCAAATGGTGAAGTTCCACTTAAGAGAATTGAATCTGTTGCATTGATGGTCAAATCTCCAGCATTGCCAGTTTTACGACCTGCACTAGATATCTGCGCTCCACCTTGAACAGTTAATCGTTGAGTTTCAATAGTCACATTTCCTGCATTGCCTGCATTGTTTAGTGGATTTGTGCCAACTTGAGCACGAATACCACTCAATATCCTATTATTTGGATTGTTGTTTGTGCCGATCACGTCTACGGAATTGGATGCTTTTATGAATATATTCCCTGCGTTTCCAAGACCGAAAGTCGAAGTATCAATATTGGCTCCATCTCGAACGATTAATTTCCCTGTTTCAATCTTGACATCGCCAGCATTACCACATGGCAAAGACACACAGGAACGGGAGACTTGAGAGCTAATCAAAGTAGGTGCACCCGATGGTGTAGTTCCTTGTAAGTCTACAGAATTAGAGGCTTTTACCAATACCTCTCCAGCTTTCCCTCTACCCTGAGCAACAGTTATAATTTGGGAACCTTCACTCAATTTCACAGACTCAGCAGCATTGATGGTTAAATCTCCATGTGGTTGTGAACCTTGAGCAGTAGAAAAAATGAATGAATTACCTGTGAGAGTGATATTTTTACCCTGCACTTGGATATCACCACCAGCACCATCACCACTGGTATTTACTCGTGCACCGCTAGACAGTCCAATATCTCTAAGTTTCTGAACATTTTGATATCCCAAAGCATAGCCTGTATTTATCTGATTGAGACTCACAAAACTATCGCTATCAACGCTACCTAACTCAATTCTTCCGTTTGGTACTGTTAGTCTCCCACCATTCAAGTTTACGTTACCGCCTATCAATGCTAAGGTCTTCCCAGAAGGAACCTCAAGACCAACAACATTACCTCTAGCATCAACAGCCCTAGACTGATTAGTAATATTTCCAGGATTATCTCGAAACCGCAACCCAATTGGAATATTTATTGTTAACAATGGTGGTGCTTGTGAATTGGTGGCGCTAAACTCAAACCCATTGCCAAATACAAAACTATTCGCCGTACTTCCCAAAAATGAACCGCCAATATTCAATCTGGCGTTTGATCCAAAAATAATCCCTGCTGGATTAAGTAAAAATAAGTTAGCTGGGTTGAGTGTCCTAATCAAACCATCAATATTAGAAACAGAACCACCCGTCACCCGACCTATGATGTTTTGCACATCAAGTGCATTATTAAAGTTAGCTGAACCACCTGTGGGAACAGAAAAATCTTTAAAGCTGTGAAAAAGGTTTCCCCCTCTTCTCGTTCCATCATTGATGTTGAAATTTTTTCCATCAGGAGTGGTAACTGTGGTAGATACAGTTCCATCAGGAGTTATTTGTTGTGCTCTGAGTGTACCTATGGAAGTAAAACTCCCTATAGTGCATAGGGGTAAGGTTAACAAAATGAGCGATATCTTTTTCATACTCAATCCGTTTTGTTATAAAGAATTTTTTATGCCGAAGTTCATTCAAACTATGACTTGCACCATTCTCAATTAGCAACTTCGCCTGCCTGGAAATGAATTCCGGGCTAATAGTTCAGATCCACTTAAGAAAATCATAATTTGTAGGGTGGGCACTACCTACCTTCCCATATCATTTGGTAGGCAGGGTAGTGCCCACCCTACTTTGGATTAGCTAAGTACTTTCCTAAATCTTTTAAGTTACTCTACTACTTTTGGAACCCAAAAAGATTATCCGTAATATAAAAATTAATTTATGCAACTGCCATGTTGTTTGTAAGGGCACAGCATGCTGTGCTCCTACGTTGTAGTGTATGTAACTTATAACCACTGTATAGTATGTATTGCCTACTGATACCAATGTATAAATCAGCAATATCCACCTGATGATAATCCTGTCCAAATACGGAAGTAGCTAATTAGCTTTCGATGTTGAAATTTTTTCCATTTTGATTTTTGACAAAACTCCGCATATTTGAGCGTTTCAGCAGTGATAAAGTCCCTAAAAATCCTATACCTAACAAACCAACTATGGCAGTTGGTTCGGGAATACGTTGTGAGATAACTCGTTGCAGAGAAAAGCTAAACAAAGCACCAGTACGAGAATTATCACGTGGGAATAATCCTGGTATTGGATCTGTAAATCCACTTAAACCTGATAAACTATTAATTAAATTGGAATTTTGAGACTGAAGGAAAAAAACTAATTCAGGTTTAGAATTACTACCAAATGTAACATCATATTTCACTATCTCATTCTTTGTAGCATCAAAACCAGGAGCTGATTTAATAGATAGTAACCCTTGAAGCTCTGCCAACGTTACCTGCTTCTTAAAACCATCAATATAGAGATCTAAGACATTACCAGATGTATCTGTACTAAGTTTAGTAACTTTCACATTTCCTGCGGGACAAACTGGATTGCCGCAAATCTGAGAATTTGTAAAAAAACGTCCCGGAGCAAGATTAAAGTTTTTGAAAGCTCCAGGAAAATATCCCACACTATTATCTGGATTTGCATCTGCAACAGAAAAATTTAAATTAAAACTAAAACTACTGCTGTTATTTGCACCACCAGAGTATTCGCCTATGCTATCTTCTTCAGCAAACGCAGATTGTGGGGCGAAAGAAACTGCCATAGCCAATACAGTTGCTGCTGATATAACTTTTGCTAATTTGTTAAACATCGTTGAAGAACCTCTCAAATTACTTTCAAATCTTTGCAATTAATGACGAACTTGTTAAAGTCTGCACTTGCGTTTCCTAAAACCAATCTTGTGGAATGGAAACTTTGGATTGGTAACATCTGTGCAGAAAATTGATGAGTCTGATTAAAGCACAGTCAACAGTATTTCTACTATACGTTATGTCAATAATTCATAAAAAAGACATACTAAGTTCACAGTAACTTCACCACAGTGTCCACTTTTCGTAAGCTGCCAAGGTGTTGTTGAAGAAATCAAACTCATCACGAGTGTTTATACTTAGATTGGAGCTTTTCCTGGTGTTTGTACTGTTTGTATTGAGAAAGTAGAGGCGCTAGGCAATCTGTAGCAAAGCAGCAGCGCTAGCTCGCCTCAGCCGCTACTTTGTAAGCCCCAAAGGGACACGCTCTTGCAACGCTCGATTCGTGCGCTTTGCGCTTACGCGATCGCCAGATTCAAATTCACGCTCACTTATGGCGATATGGCGATACGCGCTCGTCGCGTCTCTTCAAGCAGATTTAGCGATTAGGTTGCAAGATCAATCAAATCAGGTTTAAGTACACTGTAGATACCAAAAGTGAAATACTACAGACAAACGTATCTAAACAAATAGACCTGTGGCTAATCAAGAAGAAATCATCCTATCCTTAGCGCGATCGCCTTTATTTGAACTTGCACAAGAACTCAAAGCACGACTCACCACTTTTGGTGGTTGGGAAATGCCTGTGCAATTTGTTGGCATAACCAAGGAACACGAGGCTGTGAGAAATGCAGCAGGAATGTTCGATATTTCCCACATGGGTAAATTTACTCTGCAAGGGAAGAACCTGATTTCTCACCTGCAGTTTTTAGTTCCTTCAGACTTCAGTCGCTTGCAAGCTGGTCAAGCTCAATACACTGTTTTACTAAATCATCAAGGTGGTATTATTGACGACATCATCTTTTACTACCAAGGCGAAGACGCCACTGGTGAACAACGGGGAGTGATAATTGTCAATGCGGCTACTACTGACAAAGATAAAACATGGCTCTTGCAACATCTTGACCAAAATCAAGTGAAATTCCAAGACCTTTCACTTGAAAAAGTCTTAATTGCCGTGCAAGGACCAAAAGCCGTAAGCATTCTTCAGACCTTGGTGCAAGAAGATTTAACATCTATTAAAGCATTTGGGCACTTGCAGGGAACAGTACTAGGTAAACCAGCATTTCTTGCCCGCACGGGTTACACCGGGGAAGATGGCTTTGAGGTGATGTTAGATTTAGATGTGGGGGTAGAATTGTGGAGAAGTCTAATCAATGCTGGTGTCATTCCCTGCGGACTGGGTGCGAGAGACACCCTCAGGCTAGAAGCAGCAATGCCACTTTACGGTCAGGATATTGACGACACGACGACTCCATTAGAAGCTGGTTTAGGCTGGCTAGTTCATCTTGATACCAAAGGAGACTTTATCGGTCGCTCAGTTTTGGAACAGCAAAAAGCTGCTGGAGTTCAACGCCGACTAGTAGGTTTGCAAATGCAAGGGCGTAACATTGCCCGTCATGGCTATCAAGTGTTATCAACTGGTGTGGTCGTTGGAGAGGTGACTAGTGGTACACTATCACCAGTTCTTGGTTATCCCATAGCCTTAGCCTATGTTCCCAGTCAACTAGCGACTGTGAATCAGCAGCTAGAAGTAGAAATTCGTGGCAAAGCTTACCCAGCGGTTGTGGTAAAACGTCCGTTTTATCGATCAAAAAACCGTGTGAAGAATTTTGAATGAAGCGAATGGGTATAGTGTAATTTAGACCGGCACTTGAGACGACTGGCGTAAAACCCCAGCAACTGCTCTTGGTCGGATTTTAACATAGCAGGTAAGTGGTGAGTAAGCGCGTTATGTAGGAAGGCTTCGGCCGTGAGCTCAGCCGAACGGTTTCCTGCGCCTTCACGACTTCCTGCGCCTTCACGACTAGCTCTCCCGTTGGGTGTTCGTAGTCGCTCATCACAATCCCTTCGCTTAATTGGCTCCTTCACTGCGAACCGAATTTCAAAAAAATATTTTTTTGAATTTTTAATTCGTGAATGCGTCAATTTTTGAGCCACTGTGGTAGCTCAACCCTTAACTAAGGGATGAAATAGATAACTGATAACAGTTAAATAGATATAGCGGAAATCGCTATCGGTGTAGTAATTTTTTTATGTGGATGAGGAAGTGGTATGCCCTTTGAATATCCTGAAGATTTGAGATACTTAGATACTCATGAATACGTGCGTCTGGAAGGCGAAATTGCCACCATTGGCATTACCGACTTTGCGGTAGACCAATTAGGTGACATTGTGTTTTTAGATCTCCCAGATATTGGTGACGCTGTCTCCAAGGAAGAAACCTTTGGCACAATTGAATCCGTGAAAGCTGTGGAAGACCTTAATTCCCCAGTTACTGGTACAGTTATAGAACGCAATGAACTTTTGATAGAATCACCAGAACAATTGGCAGAAGATCCTTATGGGGAAGGATGGTTGCTCAAAGTACGCGTTAACAAGTCTGGTGAAATTGATGATGCCTTGACTGCAAGTGAATACAGCATTCAGGTAGAAGGATAGAACGGAGTGAGGGAGTAAGGGAGTGAAGGAGTGTGAGGAAAGAGTGATTGATCATTAACTCTTCCCTGCCTCTGTGTTTCTCTACTTCCCTCACTCTTGTTTGTCCTTGTCCCTACAGTATCCGGAAAAGTTTTATGACTTTTTCTAAAAAAACTTCATTAATTTTGAGAAATTGACAAATTATACCCAACGCGTCAAACAGAATTGTTGCAAAATATGAAGTAGTCGCGTCGGAGAGCAGTTCGTGGTAACTAATGTTCCTCGTCCTAAATCAAACCATCAGCAGATGTCAGGGGAAAGTAGCCAAAAGTTAAGTTCTTTTCAAGAACGGCATATTGGATCATCATCCAGTGATATCAAGCATTTACTTGAGGTGCTGGGTTATGGTACTCTTGATGAAGTTATTGACCAAGCAGTGCCGCAGGCAATTCGGTTATCTGATTCATTAGAGTTACCAGAAGCAGAAAATGAGTACGCAGCACTTGCTCAGCTCAAGGAAATCGCTTCCAAAAATCAAGTTTTCCGCTCGTTTCTTGGTATGGGGTACTACGACTGTATCACCCCACCTGTGATTGGACGCAATATTCTAGAGAACCCTGGTTGGTATACCGCCTACACTCCCTATCAGCCAGAAATTGCCCAAGGACGACTCGAAGCGCTGCTGAATTTCCAAACCATGATTATTGACTTAACAGGTTTAGAAATTGCTAATGCTTCATTGCTAGATGAAGCCACAGCAGCCGCAGAAGCGATGACTATGAGCTATGGTTTTTGCAAAAATAAAGCAAATACCTATTTTGTCTCTCGTGAGTGTCATCCCCAAACTATAGATGTGTTGCAAACACGCGCTCAACCTTTGGGAATTGATATTATTGTCGGAGATCATCAAACCTTTGATTTTTCTGAACCCATTTTTGGGGCAATTCTCCAGTACCCCGCCAGCGATGGCACAATCTATGACTACCGCGCTTTTATAGAAAAAGCCCATGCTATGGGAGCATTGGTCACGGTAGCAGCAGATCCCTTAAGTCTGACTTTGCTAACACCCCCAGGTGAATTTGGCGCTGATATTGCCGTAGGAAGCACTCAGCGTTTTGGTATTCCCTTGGGCTACGGGGGTCCTCATGCAGCTTACTTTGCCACCAAAGAAGAGTATAAGCGGCAAGTACCAGGGCGAATTGTTGGTGTATCAAAAGATGCTCAAGGGAAACCTGCACTGCGTCTTGCCTTACAAACCCGTGAACAACATATTCGTCGCGAAAAAGCGACTAGTAATATCTGTACAGCACAGGTGTTACTGGCAGTCATGGCGAGTATGTATGCTGTATACCACGGTCCTGCTGGACTCAAAAAAATTGCTGAGAATATCCACCAGATGACTGTGATGCTGGCAAAAGGATTAAAGCGTTTCGGTTACAGCATCGGTTCTGAATATTTCTTTGACACCCTGCGAGTCGATTTAGGAGAACGCAGTTTAGATGAGATTCTACAAGCTTGTGAAGCTCGTAAAATAAACATCCGCATTTTAAACACAACTACTGTAAGTATATCCCTAGACGAAACCACCACAGAAAAAGACTTAATCGACCTGTTGGAAATTTTCGCTTTTGGCGACGATCTACTCTTCCCCCCTGCTTCAGCGCCTTCCCCTGCTCTTTTTCTCCCCCGTACCACTAGCTACCTCACTCACCCCGTTTTCAACCGCTATCACTCAGAAACTGAGTTGTTGCGTTACCTGCACAAGCTGGAAGCTAAGGATTTGTCGCTGACAACATCGATGATTCCTTTAGGATCATGTACGATGAAGCTTAATGCCACATCTGAGATGATACCAGTCACATGGGCTGAGTTTGGCAAAATACATCCTTTTGCACCACTCTCACAAACACGGGGTTATCAAATCCTGTTCCAGCAGCTAGAGGAATGGTTAGGACAAATCACAGGATTTGCGGGAGTTTCGCTGCAACCAAATGCTGGTTCTCAAGGTGAATATACAGGGTTGCTCGTCATTAGGAAGTATCATGAAAGTCGAGGGGAAGGACACCGGAATGTTTGTTTGATTCCCCAGTCTGCACATGGGACAAACCCTGCAAGTGCTGTGATGTGTGGGATGAAAGTGGTTGCTGTTGCTTGTGATGCTGAAGGTAATGTTGATTTAGATGACCTTAAGGCAAAAGCTCAAAAGCATAGTAAAGAACTTGCGGCGTTAATGGTAACATATCCCTCAACTCATGGTGTGTTTGAGGAGCAAATTCAGGAAATTTGTGCTGTTGTTCACACTCATGGTGGACAAGTTTACATGGATGGAGCGAATATGAATGCTCAAGTGGGGCTTTGTCGTCCGAGGGATATCGGTGCGGATGTTTGTCACTTGAACTTACACAAAACCTTCTGTATCCCACACGGTGGCGGTGGTCCTGGTATGGGACCGATTGGCGTCGCTTCCCATCTGGTACCTTTTCTTCCTGGACACGCTGTTGTTGAAATGGACGGTGAACAAAAAATGGGTGCAGTTTCCGCTGCACCTTGGGGAAGCGCCAGTATCCTCGTGATTTCTTGGATGTATATTGCCATGATGGGTGCAGATGGTTTGACGGAAGCAACCAAAGTCGCAATTTTGAATGCAAACTATATCGCCAAGAGACTTGAATCTTACTATCCCGTTTTGTATAAAGGGAAAAATGGTTTAGTTGCTCATGAGTGTATTTTGGATTTGCGATCGCTCAAAAAATCTGCAAATATCGAAATCGATGATATTGCCAAGCGCCTGATGGATTATGGCTTCCATGCACCAACGGTTTCCTGGCCTGTGGCAGGTACAATCATGGTGGAACCCACAGAAAGTGAATCCAAAGAAGAGTTAGACCGTTTTTGTGATGCCATGATTGCTATTCGCCAAGAAATCGCGGAAATTGAATCAGGTAAGATGGATGCCCAAGATAATGTCTTGAAGAATGCACCCCACACAGCAGAAAGTCTGATTGTCGGAGAATGGAATCATCCCTACTCACGGGAACAAGCTGCTTACCCAGCACCTTGGACTCGCGAACACAAATTCTGGCCCAGTGTCGGTCGTATTGACGCTGCATATGGCGATAGGAATTTTGTTTGTTCTTGTCTGCCAATGGATGCGTATTAAATAGAGTCAGGAGTGAGGAGTTTTTATTCCTCGCTCAATACTTTTGGGATGAAGAGTTGGTTACTAATCTCTATAAGTAGCTCAACTTATATTTGTAGGTGATGCGGATACAAAGCGACCAGTTATTGAAAAAATAACTTTGCAACCCGCGCCTGTGCTACAAGCAGCGATCGCTTCTGATTCAGCAACTGGGTTCAAGCAAGCACAAGTTAACTTGATTCAATCTCTGGAGGAATTTTTAGAGGAAGTGAAGAAAGCTCCAGCAGACGAGGCTGCAAAACTGCAAACGATGACGATATTTGCCAATAGTTTACTTCAGGCGATGAAAACTCAAAGTTAATGTAACGCGAGTTTTTGTAACCTCTCCCCAACCCCTCTGCGACGCGCAGAGAGGCAGAAATATATCTCATTTAAAAAGAACAATCTCAGCTATGAATATTTTTGAAATTACTATTCAGCGCAAATATAAAGATAGTTGGTTTGTGATTGTCGAACATAATAGACCGGGACAACTTCCGATTCGTAGCGAAGGCACTTTAAAGCTAAAGCCTAATAATGAGGGTATTTTTGATGAGTTAGGAGAGTTACTATGGAACCCAACCACAGAATATGGTGAAATGTTGGGTAAAGCCTTATTTTACGAAGAAGTTCGTGATGCTTTTGCGAAAGCTGTAGCTACTATCTCGGATCGTGATACTTCCACTAGTGACGATCCTAATTGTCTGCATATTCTATTACATATTGAAGACGAAGAACTAAGGCAATTACGATGGGAAAAACTCTGCGTTCCTTGGGATGGTGGCTACTGGGACTATTTATTGCTTAACCAAAAAACACCTCTTTCGCTATATATTCCTTCAACTACAAACAACTCTTTTCCGGCATTTGGACGGCGTGACTTACAAGCTTTGGTTGTGGCTGCTAGTCCTGAAGGTTTGGGTAGTATTCACTTAGCACCATTTGATGTTCAAGCAACGGTGTCTAGCATTAAGGCTTCTCTTGGTGATACTCCCTGTGATGTTCTAGCCACAGGTACGGACAAATTACCGACTTTGGCAAATTTGATGCAGTGTCTTGCTAATAATGAAAAATATTACAATGTGCTGCATTTGGTCTGTCATGGTCAACTACTTGCTAATGGGGAAACAGCAATTTATTTGACAGATGAAAGTAATCAGGTTGCACGAGTCAAAGTAACTGAGTTAATAAGACAATTAAGGCGATCGCGTCGTCTACCCCATTTTGCTTTTCTATCTACTTGTGAAAGTGCAAGTGCTGAGGCTGAGGTAACAAAAATAGATGAGGCAAAACAAGCTCAGATAGGAGAAGTCCAAGCAATAGGGGGACTGGCACAACGTCTTGTCCGGGAATTAAGTATGCCTGCGGTAGTTGCTATGACTGAGGCAATAAGTATAAAGACGGCTGAGGCACTAGCTGCAACTTTTTACAAGCAACTGAGGCAACACGGGTATGTGGACTTGGCATTAGTTGAAGCAACTGCTGGATTGCAAGGTAGATATGACATTACAGTTCCAGCATTGTTTAGCCGCTTGGGTGGAAGACCCCTGTTCAGCGACACTTTGGATCGTCCTTTGACCAAAAAGGAAATCGAGTTTGGTCTAGAAGAACTGCAAAAATTGTTATCAGACAGAGCGCCTATGCTAGAGAATGTTTTAAAAAATCACATAGCGACACTAGAACAAACATTAACTGCGGACAGTAAAGCAGGAATTCAAGAACAAAAGCAAGCTCTCGAAGAAATAGACACAATATCTTTAGAAGTACTTGATCTTAGCTTTCAAAATCTAGCATTAGGTAAAGAAGTCCGCAGCTACGATGCTCGTTGTCCGTTTCGGGGTTTGTATCCTTTCCGCTATGAAGACCGGGAATTTTTCTGTGGACGGGGAGAATTAATTGAAGAGTTGCAACAAAAACTCAGCGAAAATAATTTTTTACCAGTGTTAGGTGCTTCCGGTTCGGGTAAGTCATCTGTAGTAATGGCAGGGTTGATTCCCTCACTACAGCAAAAAGAAACACAGCTTGTAATGGCTTACATGACTCCCAATGTTGACCCTCTAGGACAACTGGCAACAAGTTTAGCCCAAGTACAAAACCAACCTTATATATTAGTGGTGGATCAGTTTGAAGAAGTTTTTACCCTTTGCAACGAGAAAGACAAGCGCCAAAATTTTATCGACGAACTGCTTAAGTTAGCTCAGAATCAGCGAGTGATTCTCACCATGCGTGCTGACTTTTGGGGAGAATGTGCTACTTATCCTGAATTACGGGACTTGATGGAGAAACAGCAGAAACTAATTGCCCCAATGAATACTGCCGAGTTACGTAAAGCAATTGATGAACAAGCAGCAAAAGTAAAAGTTGGCGTTGGCTTACGGTTTGAAGTAGATTTACTCAATAAAATTTTGGATCACTTGGAGGGAGAACCAGGGGCAATGCCACTGTTGCAACACGCATTACTGGAGTTGTGGAAGCGGCGACACGGAAGGTGGTTACTTTGGCAAGAGTACCGTAATACTGGGGGAGTGCAAAAGTCCATTGCTAAAACAGCAGATGATTTTTACAATAAATTATCATCGGAAGAAAAAGACCTAGCGCGGCATATTTTTGTGAGCTTAACCCGGTTAGATGAAAATGCTGTGCAGGGAGAAAAACGCCGGGATACGCGGCAACATGTAGAGTTAAAGAGATTGATATCTGCTGATAGTGACGCAGATATTATCAAAAACTTGGTGAACCGGTTGGCAGATGAGCGATTAGTAATTACCAGTTTCAACGAGGCAACTAAAGAAGAAGAGGTGGAAGTTGCCCACGAAGCGTTAATTCGATATTGGTTAAGGTTAAGTAGCTGGTTGGATGAAGACCGAGGTAGCTTGCTATTACGGCAACGTATTGAGCAAGAAGCACGAGAATGGGAAAACGCAGGTAAAAAAGAAGACCTTTTGCTACTTCAGGGTAGCCGTTTGACAGAAGCGGTGGAATTATTATCTGAGGACAGTAGGGTTTCTTTAAGTGAGCTAGGAAGAAATTATGTTGTTGGCTGTCAACAGTTGCAAGAAAAGAAAGATGTTAGCACTAAGACACAGTTAATTAATGCTTGGTCTGCGTTGTCTGAAGTTTGTTTGTTTAGAAATGAGCAACTTGAGGCGTTGATTTATGCATTAAAAGCAGGAAAATTACTACAAAAAATTCAAGAATCACCTTGGCTGGAGAAAAATCTCATCACTAGTACTGTAGTGCTGCTTTACCATAACTTCAACAAAGTGCGAGAATGCAATCGTCTAAAAGGACATCAAGGCGAAGTCATAAGTGTCAGTTTTAGCCCTAATGGCAAGCTAATTGCAACTGCTTCATATGACACGACAGCAAAATTGTGGGACATCACAGGTCAACAAGTCGCTCTCTTGCAGCATCAAGGCGAAGTCAACACCGTTAGTTTTAGCCCGGATGGCAAACTGATTGCGACTGCTTCACGCGATGGCACAGCAAAATTGTGGAACATTGCAGGTCAACAAGTCGCTCTCTTGCAGCACCAAGGCGAAGTCAACACCGTCAGTTTTAGCCCAGATAACAAGTTTGTTGTGACTGCCTCATATGACACCACAGCAAAATTGTGGGACATGACAGGTCAACAAATCGCTTTCTTGCAGCATCAAAAGCCTATTGACAGCGTGAGCTTTAGTCCAGATGGTAAGTTGATTGCGACTGGTTCACGTGATAGCACAGCCAAATTGTGGGACATGACAGGTCAACAAATCGCTCTCTTGCAGCATCAAAAGCCTATTGACAGCGTGAGTTTTAGTCCAGATGGTAAGTTGATTGCGACTGGTTCACGCGATAGCACAGCCAAATTGTGGGACATGACAGGTCAACAAATCGCTCAATTACAGCATCAAAATTGGGTCAACAGCATCAGTTTTAGTCCAGATGGCAAGCTTGTTGCGACTGGTTCACGCGATGGCACAGCCAAATTATGGGACATTGCAGGTCAACAAGTCACTCTCTTCCAGCATCAAGGCGAAGTTAACACCGTCAGTTTTAGCCCAAATGGTAAGCTGATTGCGACTGCTTCACGTGATGGCACAGCCAAATTGTGGAACATTGCAGGTCAACAAGTCGCTCAATTACAGCATCAAAATTGGGTCAACAGCATCAGTTTTAGTCCAGATGGCAAGCTTGTTGCTACCGCTTCACGTGACCAAACGGTGAAATTATGGAAAATCGATGCAGGTCAACAAGTTGCTCAATTACAGCATCAAGACTATGTCAAAAGCGTCAGTTTTAGCCCGGATGGCAAGCTTGTTGCGACTGCTTCACGTGATGGTACAGCAAAATTGTGGGATATTACAGGTCAACAAGTTGCTCAATTACAGCATCAAGACTATGTCAAAAGCGTCAGTTTTAGCCCGGATGGCAAGCTTGTTGCGACTGCTTCACGTGATGGTACAGCAAAATTGTGGGATATTACAGGTCAACAAGTTGCTCAATTACAGCATCAAAGGGAGGTCACTAGCGTAAGTTTTAGCCCAAATGGCAAGCTGATTGCGACTACTTCACGTAATGGTGCAAAATTGTGGGATATTACAGGTCAACAAGTCACTCTCTTGCAGCATCAAAGGGAGGTCACTAGCGTAAGTTTTAGTCCGGATAGTAAGCTTGTTGCTACTGCTTCATGTGACAAAACAGCGAAATTGTGGGATATTACAGGCCAACAAATCGCTCTCTTGCAGCATCAAAGGGAGGTCACTAGCGTAAGTTTTAGTCTGGATAGCAAGCTTGTTGCTACTGCTTCATGTGACAAAACAGCGAAATTGTGGGATATCACAGGCCAACAAATCGCTCTCTTGCAGCATCAAGACTATGTTAAAAGCGTAAGTTTTAGTCCGAATGGTAAGCTTGTTGCTACTGCTTCACGTGACAAAACAGCAAAATTATGGGAAATTACAGGTCAACAGGTTGCTCTCTTGCAACATCAAGACTATGTCAATTTCGTAACTTTTAGCCCAAATGGTAAGCTTGTTGCTACTGCTGTATATCACAATCATACAGTAAAATTGTGGGACATCACAGGTCAGCAAGTTGCTCTCTTGCCGGGTCAGCCAGATGTCATTTTTAGCCCTGATGGCAAACTTGTTGCTACTAATTCATTCAACAGGACAGTAACATTGTGGCAAGTTGGATGGCTAGACGAACTGCTAGAACACGGTTGTGATCGCATACGGGATTATCTAACTCATAGCCCCGGTATTAGTGAGAGCGATCACCGTTTAATTTTTGATGGTGAGTTTTGAAACAGGACTGCGATCGCACATGGGATTATTTGGTTTACGAGAGTGATTGCTCAATGATGAGCTTTGAAAATGGGATGCGATCGCACATAGGATTATTTGGTTTATGAGAGCGATCGCCCTTTAATTCTTGATGGTGAGTTTTGAAACAGGACTGCGATCGCATACAAGATTATCTAATTAACAGCCCCGAAGTCAATGATAGCGATCGCCATCTAATCCTTATTACGCTTGCTGGAGTTAAGCCCATTGGTGAGTGGCAATAGCAGCTTTATGGCATTTTGGTTATACGGAGCACTGGAACCAATCACCAGCGAAAGTTTATTTTGACAGTTCTCAGATAACGAGTGTACACTTGTTATCCAAACCTCTTAACGCTCACGCCTGTTGATAATGGGTTGTTTCATAAAGCCAAACATTCCGCAAGCGTATGATGCGAGGCTTACGGCAGCAAAGCTAACGTTTGTTTCGTTTACTATAATAACGGATAAAAAAAATTAACGGACTAAGAATTATCTTAGTCCGTAAAAAAAGCGGGCTAACCGCTATTAACCTGGTTAACCCGTGCAGCTTTGGGAACGCGCAGAGATATGACTATTGCAATACCAACTTAACGTTGGCGTTTTGCAGACCGCGTTGCTTCACTTCTGCCAGGGTTTTGTTAACGGCATACTTTTGGTTGATGGAGTTGATCAACTCGGTTTGGTTGTGCTTCTTAGCAACACCCCATAGGTCTGCGATCAGATCGAAGGAACCATCGCTGTTGCGAGACCAACCGAGATCATACTCGCCTTCCAAAACTGCAACGATGTCGGAACGAACACGCTGACCGTTGTAACCACGAACATCAGCTTCAGTCTTAACAGAGATGCCTAGATCGCGCAGGGAAGACTTAAGAATTTCTGCATCGGTGATTTTGGTACGCAGAGTGCTAAAGTGAGACATTTGGGTTTCCTCCAATGAGAAAGTAGAGAAAAAGACAACAGTTTGTTTTAAGCGAAGCCGCGTTTACCAAGACGCGGTTTTTTCATAACTGCTAGCTTTTTGGCGCTAGCCTTTCCCCCTGTGGTAGCAGGAGAAAGCTTTTAGAACTCCATTCGCTGATACTCAGCAACGGAGGATGCGGCTGGTCTTGCTCGTTGTCTAGCCCAGTCTCTGAGAGCTGTGACTTGTTCTTGCATCGTACGCGACAACGGCAGTGTTGCTTTAATAGCCGCAATAATATCTAATTGTGTGAACTCCCGATCTTGGGCAAAAGCTTCGTACATTGCCGCAACAATCGCTTGTTCAATTTCTGCTCCAGAAAATCCGTCAGACATCTTAGAAAGTTGTTCTAGGTCAAATCGCGAGATGTCTTCCCGGCGCTTAGACAAGTGTATCGTGAATATGTCTTGGCGCTCTTCCGGGGTGGGCAGATCTACAAAGAAAATCTCATCAAAGCGACCTTTCCTCAAAAATTCACCAGGTAGACGTTCAACTCGGTTGGCTGTAGCCATGACAAACACTGGTGATTTCTTTTCTTGCATCCAGGTGAGGAAAGAGCCGAATATCCGGCTGGAAGTTCCACCATCAGAATCTCCAGAACCTCCACTTCCAGCAAATGATTTATCTAACTCATCAATAAATAGAATTGCGGGTGAAATAGATTCTGCTGTTTTTAAGGCGTTACGTAAATTTGCCTCTGAACGTCCTACCATTGAGCCATCATAGACTCGCCCCATATCTAATCGCAGTAGTGGCAAACCCCACAGTCGAGAAGTTGTTTTGGCAATTAAGGATTTACCACAACCTGGAACCCCTAAGATTAGCATACCTTTTGGTTGAGGTAAACCGTACTCACGCGCCCTTTCTGTAAAAGCATTAGAGCGCTGCTTCAGCCACCTTTTCAACTCTTCCAAGCCACCAACAGCATCAATAGTTGCGTCTTCTTCTATGTATTCTAATATACCATTGCGGCGAATTAGCTGCTTTTTCTCAGATAAAACTATGTCTACTTCATCTTCCGTCAGACGCCCTGTAGTGACCTGTGCCTTACGGTAGACTTTTTCCGCTTCATCTTTAGTTAATCCTAAAGCAGCCCTCAAAAGCTTTTCACGCGCTTCTGTTGCTAGCCGTCGTCCACGGTTTTGCTCTAAATGACTAGATAAAACTTTATTTAAATCTCCCATGTCTGGAAGCGGAAAATCAAGAACGACAACTTCCTTTTCCAGTTCAATTGGGACTTGCTGCATCGGTGACATCAAGATAACATTCTTGTGCAACCCCTTAAAGCTGGCGATCGCATCACGCAATGACCTTGTTGTCGCTGGCGCATCTATAAATGGATGTAAATCTTTAAGAATAAATATACCTGGTTCTTTCTGCCGGATAATCCATTCAACCGCCGCTTCCGGAGAAACGGTATTATGTTGAGTAACGTTCCGGGGTTGACCATACTCCACGATGCCGTGAGTTACTGTCCAAACATACACTTTTCGCTGTGGCTTTGACGATTGAGCGATTGTAGAAATTGCCTGCTCAGCCCGCTCTTCCTCGGAGGTCACAAGGTAGATTAAAGGGTATTGAGCTTGAATGAGGATATTGAGCTCTTCTTTCATACATCGACCTACTTGAGACCTTTACAGACAGTACAGACTTCGCTTTGCTATGTTACGAACAGGGAAACTATGAATTTGATATTCATGATTCCTATTTAGCAAGGAACTAGCTCTTCCTTACCCTTTTGATTTTGGTTCCGATTCATTTCATCAATCGCAAGACGCTCTTGCGGATTACCAATCATTCCGGGTTGGTGACCCAAACTGACTAATTCTGCATCTCGCAGCACAACTGAAGTTTCGCAAGTTGGACAAGAATAAACTCTGTGCGTCCTTCCATATGATGCTTGTGCTTCCTCTACTAATTCCGAATTTGCCAGGTAGAAGTCTAAGGCACGTTCCGCTAGTTCTGACATCGGTTCCGAGTCAATTGCCGAGCGAATCTTTAACTTCCTGTGCAGTTCTGGCGACAGATACAATGTAATCTTTTGCTTAGCTTGCATATTACTTTTTAGCGGTCTTACCCGGGTATGTATATCACGATATCGGAACCTCAATTCCTTGTCAAGACGTCAAAGCGTTTTGACGCTTTTTTTGTTACATATCTTAATAATATAACAGAAGTAGTATTGCCAGGGACAATGTAATAGTCGAAAATTCGACAACTCGTTTGAACAAAGGCAGAAGTACGTAAGCACTTCGCGACTAGCTTGAACGGGGCAACCTTCACTTCTTCACTTCCTGCTCCATCTTTGATGATTAGAGGGGACACAAACCTGGTAGATTTAGCTATCAGCGAGTAAAAACTGGTGAAAATGAAAGTCCTGGTTATTGGTGGCGATGGGTATTGCGGTTGGGCAACTGCACTTTACCTTTCAAATCGCGGTCATGAAGTTGGTATCTTAGATAATTTAGTGCGACGGCACTGGGATAACGAACTGGGGGTGCAAACTCTGACCCCAATCGCGCCAATTCAGCAACGTATACAGCGCTGGCACGATTTAACTGGTAAATCTATCGACCTTTTCATTGGCGATATTACTAATTACGAATTTCTGAGTAAGGCCCTGCACGCATTCTCGCCAGAAGCAATTGTGCATTTTGGTGAACAGCGTTCAGCACCTTTTTCAATGATTGACCGCGAACACGCGGTTATGACTCAAGTGAACAACGTAGTTGGTACATTGAACTTGCTGTATGCAATGCGGGAAGACTTTCCTAACTGTCACATGGTGAAGCTAGGGACAATGGGTGAATACGGCACACCCAACATCGATATCGAAGAAGGATACATTACTATAGAACACAATGGGCGTAAAGATACTCTTCCTTATCCCAAGCAGCCCGGTTCAATGTATCACTTGAGCAAAGTTCATGACAGCCACAATATCCACTTTGCTTGTCGGATTTGGGGATTAAGAGCAACAGATTTGAATCAGGGCGTTGTCTACGGTGTTTTAACCGAAGAGACAGGGATGGACGAACTGTTGATTAATCGCCTTGATTACGATGGCGTGTTCGGAACTGCACTAAACCGTTTCTGCATTCAAGCAGCTATTGGTCATCCGCTGACTGTTTATGGTAAAGGTGGGCAAACTCGGGGATTTTTAGATATTCGAGATACAGTACGATGTATTGAGATTGCAATTGCTAACCCAGCTGAATCTGGAGAATTCCGCGTGTTTAACCAATTTACCGAACAATTCAGTGTTGGTGATTTGGCCATGATGGTCAAGAAAGCCGGTAATGCAATGGGATTGAATGTTGAAATCAATCATTTAGATAATCCCAGAGTCGAGAGAGAAGAACATTACTTCAACGCCAAAAATACCAAATTATTGGATCTTGGCTTGCAGCCTCACTATCTTTCTGATTCCCTACTCGATTCTCTGTTGAACTTTGCTACTAAATATCAGGATCATGTTGATCAAAATCAAATTCTACCCAAAGTCTCTTGGCGGAGGAATTAAGTAAATCTTGAAGACCGCTGTTGACAAACAACGAGGTCATAACTCACCTACTCAGAATTTAATATTAGTCGCTTACCACCCAATGAGGAGTTGAGGTTCCAAGTCCCTAAAAATCTCACAACAGTTCCCTCAATGCTGAATACTCCAGTAGATGCTGTAACGTTATTCTGAGTTCTTTTTGAAGGAACGTTGACTATCTACAATATAGTCGTCATATTGTTATTCAGTATGACGACTAGTCATTTTAGAAAGATCAAGGATGAAATAAACATTCTTGACTACATGCTTTAGACTTCAAACCTTTGCCTTCATTTCATAGTTCATACAAGGCTAGTACTGAATACAAGTTTTATGCGAATTGCCCTGTTTACCGAAACCTTTCTACCCAAAGTTGATGGAATTGTAACACGCCTGCGTCATACCATTGACCATCTTCAGCGTAATGGTAACCAAGTCTTAGTCATTGCTCCTGATGGTGGCATTTTTGAGTATAAAGGAGCTAAAGTATATGGTGTCTCCGGTTTTCCCCTACCACTGTATCCAGAGTTAAAAATGGCATTACCTCGTCCAGCAATCGGTGAAGCTTTGGAGGGATTTAAACCAGATATCATTCATGTAGTTAACCCAGCAATTCTGGGATTAGCTGGTATATTTTATAGTAAATATCTAAATGTTCCCTTGGTCGCATCTTACCATACTCATCTGCCTCAATACCTTCAGCATTACGGTTTAGCAATGCTGGAAGGATTATTGTGGGAACTACTAAAAGCGGCTCACAATCAGGCAGCTTTAAATCTTTGTACCTCCACAGCAATGATGCAAGAACTCATAGCACACGGTATTGAAAGAGTAGATCTGTGGCAAAGGGGAGTGGATACCGAATCATTTCATCCTGACAATGCTTGTCAGCAAATGCGATCGCGCCTGTCGCAAAATAACCCACAAAGCCCATTGTTACTTTACGTAGGGCGTCTTTCCGCTGAAAAAGAAATTGAACGTATCAAACCAATCTTAGAAGCTATCCCCAAGGCACGGCTAGCATTAGTTGGAGATGGTCCCCATCGTCAAACATTGGAAAAATACTTTGCTGGAACAAATACTTATTTTGTTGGGTATTTGGTGGGTACAGAATTAGCTTCTGCCTTTGCTAGTGCTGATGCGTTTATTTTTCCTTCTCGAACAGAGACACTGGGATTAGTTCTTTTAGAAGCAATGGCAGGTGGATGTCCAGTCGTTGCTGCACGTTCTGGTGGTATTCCTGATATTGTGACAGATGGAGTGAATGGATATCTTTTTGAGCCAGAACAAGACGTTCAAAGTGCCATTGATGCAACAGTTCGTCTTCTACAACAGCAACAGGAACGAGAAACTATCCGTCAAAATGCGCGTCAGGAGGCAGAACGTTGGGGATGGGGTGCTGCTACACGCCAGCTAGAAAGCTACTATCAACAGGTGATTTATTCTGAACTACCAAAAGTGGCATAAAGATTATTCAGTAGGTGAGTACAAATAAACAGAACTATGTTACCAACGGTAAAAATGGCTTTAGATCCGGGCGTTCTGCGCACGACGCTCAAAAACAACTATTCCTAAGTCTTAGTTATAGTTCCACAGGGATAGAAAAACGAGTAATAGAACTCGATATAGAAAAGTATTTCAACAGGACAAGCCAGACAACAACAGAACCTTCGTAAAGTTCAACAAGGAAAAATTGAATGACCAACACACAAGCAAAAAGCTATTTGAAGACGAATTAATCCGCCTTTTTTACAAAGTCTTGCGGGGGAAGCTTCCCCCGCAGAGGTTTGCGCCAAAGTTGCCCAGTGTTAGATACTTTTGATCAAAAGCTTTTTTCTTTATAAAAAGTTACATATTTTATTTTGATTGTGCGAACCTGACTTGAAAGTAAGGATAGAGGGAGGAGTGAGTGAAGCGCGTTGCAAGAACGCCAAAATCTGCCGGGGGAAGTATCCTCCCGGCGAGCTTTGCCCCTAAGGGGCTAATGAGCTGTAGGCTGGGAGAAATCTTTTCATGTGTTTTAATGTACACAGTTCATCACGGCTACTTAGTTATTAGTTATCGGTTATTAGTAACTAAGTATTGGTTGTTCCTCGATCAACTAACTACTACCCACGACCTACTATCTACGATTTACCATATAATCTAAAATCCCCATGACACTCCTAAATCCTGGTAGCGTCCTGGCTACATTAACTGAATTGACTCAAGTGAATCGCACTCACTCCTTACTGTCTCGCGTCAAAAATCTTTCGGTTAACGAATTTGTTTGCTTACTTGACTTTATTACAGCCGAGTTTCAGCAGTTTCTTAGAGCAATCGAATTAATCAATAATGAAGCTTTAGAAACAATGCTAGAGAAAGTATTGGAGGCGATTACACTTAAAATTGGTCAAATTTTGCAGGCAGAACACACGACAATTTTTTTAGTTGACTACGATAAAGGTCAGTTATGGTCAAAAGTTCCTCAAGGGAACACCCAAAAGGCTATAGAAATTCGGACTTCTATGACTGCTGGTATTCCCGGTCATGTTGCGAATACAGCTCAATGTTTAAACATATCTGATACCTCTACTCATCCCCTTTTTAGTCCGGAATTAGAAAAACAATTGGGCTACAAGTTCCGCAATATATTATGTATGCCAGTTTTGAGCAGCAAAAACCAAGTTGTAGCTGTGGTGCAACTGGCAAATAAAACTCTGGGTACTCCATTTGATTATGAAGATGAAGTGCACTTTCGCGACTTTGCTTCTTCTATCGGTATTATCTTGGAAAGTTGCCAATCTTTCTATGTTGCAGCTCGCAATCAACGAGGTGCAACTGCTCTTTTACGCGCAACTCAAACTTTAGGACAAAGTTTGGATCTTGAAGCAACTTTGCAAATAGTCATGGAGCAAGCCCGGATTCTGATGCAAGCAGATCGCAGCACTTTATTTTTATATCGTAAAGAAATGGCAGAACTTTGGACTAAGGTAGCATCTGCAGATGGTACAACCACAATGGAAATTCGTATGCCTGATAACAAAGGTATTGCAGGCTACGTAGCATCTACGGGTGAAGCACTGAATATTCCCGATGCTTATAAAGATCCACGTTTTGACCCCACGACAGATCAAAAGACAGGGTATGCGACCCGCAATATTCTGTGTTTGCCTGTTTTTAACTCAGCAAATGAATTAATTGGCGTAACGCAGTTAATTAATAAGCATCAAGGTAATTTTTTTACCGCGTCAGATGAAGAATTTATGCGGGCTTTTAATATTCAAGCAGGGATTGCTTTAGAAAATGCCCGCTTATTTGAGAATGTTTTATTAGAAAAGCAGTATCAAAAAGATATTCTACAAAGTCTTTCGGATGCAGTTATTTCTACGGATATGGAAGGTAAAATAGTCACAATTAATGATGCCGCTTTACAGTTATTAGGCTGTCCTTTAAAAGAACCAAACGCAAAAAACAACAAGTATCTTTGGGAACAAAACTTGATTGGTCGCTTAGTCTGGGAGATTGTGCCTATTGATAATTTACAACTGCGACTACAAGATAGTTTAAAAACTGGAGCAAGACATTATGTACCAGAACAAAGTTTAACAGTAGGACTGTATGTAGAGACATTGTATGTAAAGTCTGTGCAGGATGCATCTGTCTGCATTCTGGCAGTACGCGATCGCACCAACCCAGACATTTTCATTCCTTGGAATCAACCTCCTAAAGCTAGATTGGCGTTGCTTGATGCAGACAATGTTCAGAAAATTGAACGTAGCATCAATCTAACCGTTAACCCCTTAACAAATCCAGAAGGTGGAGTAAAGGGTGGTTTAGTGGTTTTGGAAGACATCAGTCAGGAAAAACGCATGAAAACCACTATGTATCGCTACCTGACTCCCCGAGTCGCAGAACAAGTTATGGCACTAGGGGAAGATGCTTTGATGGTGGGCGAACGCAAAGAAGTTACCATCCTGTTTTCTGATATCAGAGGTTACACCACCTTAACAGAAAATCTCGGCGCTGCGGAAGTAGTATCTTTGCTGAATCAGTATTTTGAAACGATGGTCGAAGCAGTTTTTAACCATGAAGGCACCCTAGATAAGTTTATTGGTGATGCCTTGATGGCAGTGTTTGGTGCACCACTACCGTTAACGGAGAATCACGCTTGGAGGGCGATCCAGTCCGCTTTGGAAATGCGCCAACGATTAACAGAATTTAATCAGCGGCGAGTTGTCCTCAAACAGCCACAAATCCATGTTGGAATTGGAATTAGTTCTGGAGAAGTAGTTTCTGGCAATATTGGTTCTCGAAGACGGATGGACTATACCGTCATCGGAGATGGTGTGAATTTGAGTTCGCGCCTAGAAGGCGTTACCAAGGAATACGGCTGTGACATTATCTTAAGTGAATTTACGTACAAATTATGCAGGGAACTAATTTGGGTGCGTGAGTTAGACAAAATAAGGGTGAAAGGAAAATATCAAGCAGTCAATATCTATGAGTTGATAGGCGATCGCCACACTCCTTTAGATACCAACACTCAGGAGTTTTTGTTTCATTATCAAAATGGACGTAACGCTTATTTGTCACGCAATTTTCGATACGCTATTGCCTGCTTTCAATCTGCCAAAAAAATCCGACCCAAAGACCAAGCGGTTGATATTCACTTACAAAGATCTTGTAATTATCTTAATTTACCACCCAGTGATTCCTGGGATGGTGTTTACTGTATGCTGACGAAGTAGTCAAGGAATTATAGTCACTTCCTGCGTTTGGCGCAGGCATGTTTGTAAGGACAAATCAGACTCGGAACTACGTCCTAAAGGTTGGGTTAAGCTTGCTGAAAATTGACGAGTCATTAAAAACTCCCTTTTATTTACAGCAGTCGCCAGGTAGATTAGAACACGAACTAATGACAAAACACTGTCACCAAGAGACTTGAAAGTCTGTTAAGCGTTAAGCGTTTCCTGCTATATCAAGAAGAATTACCACAACAATGGGCTGCCACTCCTTCCATAACAATTTATTAGTAAAACCCATAAATTATTTATTGAGTCATTTTTGTAAACAGGTCGGTGACAACTTATTCACTGCTTCCTTGCTCTGTATCAAAAGGATGTTCGCCGATCCCCAGTTGTTTTTTGGAGTTTCTTAGATTTTTCCAAAGCTCCTTGATTTGATCGTACGCATCTTCTGGTGGTACTTTTCCGGCTGTTTCTAAATTACAAATGTAACTTACTTTTTGCGCGAATTCCTGTAAGTTCGCATTAAAAACCAGGTTTTCTGGCTTTACCTGACCATAGTAGCGACCACGAGGATAGAGAAAATCATTTTTATCTACCATTTTTCTCTCCATTTACGAAATCGGCCCCTGTTTTCGACTCTGAAGTCAATAACTACTAACCTCGGTTAAGTTTCCTTTGGTTACTCATTAACTTCTTTTGCCTTCAAATAATAATTGTATTCAATTGAACTGAAAATTTTCACCGGATATTGTAATATTTTTTACTCTTTAAGGATTCATCATTAATAATTTATCCAGTTAAAATTTCTGACAAGTTAATGTAAACAGCTATACTCTTATTTAAAAGTTTTTTGTTAGCTAGACACTAAAGCCTTAACCCAAAGTGAGCATTGATCCGGCTGTGTACATCATTTCTCTGTTATTTATGACTAATAACTAATGACTAAAGATAAAATGGTTAAGCCTAAAAGCATAAAAGCTGCCCATAGCTCAATAAACTTTACCTTTAGCCATGTCTGTTAAAACAAGAGTATACGAAGGCAAAGCTAAAATCCTCTACACGACGGATGATCCTGAAATCTTATTAGCTGAGTTTAAAGACGATGCAACTGCCTTTAATGCCCAAAAGCGGGGTAGTATAGAAAAAAAAGGGGTTATAAATTGTAGCATTTCCAGTCAAATTTTTCAGCAACTGGAAGCACATGGTATCAGGACTCACTATATAGACACCCCTGCTCCTGATCAAATGCGGGTCAAGGCATTGAAGATTTTGCCCCTAGAAGTCGTTGTTAGGAATATAGCTGCTGGAAGTTTGTGCCAACAAACAGGATTAGCGCTTGGGACTGTTCTAAAAAAGCCATTGGTCGAGTTTTATTATAAAAACGACCAGCTTGGAGATCCATTATTGACAAGCGATCGCCTATTCCTGTTGGAACTAGCAACTCCGGAACAAGTGGATACTATTGCTCATCTAGCATTACAAATCAACAAGTCTCTTTGTGACTTTTTCGGGCGGTGCGATATTACCTTAGTAGACTTCAAACTGGAGTTTGGCTTAGACGCGCAACAGCAGTTGCTATTAGCCGATGAAATTAGTCCAGATACAAGTCGATTGTGGGACAACTCCAAACAAAGTGATCCAAATCTCCGGGTACTAGACAAAGACCGTTTCCGTCGAGATTTGGGGAATGTAGAAAATGCCTACCAGGAGGTTTTACAACGAGTACTCAAAGCGATAGAAAGCAGCAATTGAAGTGACAGAGGATATTGGAGACTCTTTACTGGAAACTAGGTTATCCCCAACCCTTCATCGGTGATCCCCAATTCCTCATACTTCTGGTAAAAAGGACAAGTAAATGAGTTTTATCGAGTTTATGCCTTTTGCTATTTGCCTTATGAGGGTACATTGCAAAAGTAGAAATCTAATTTTACATAACCTTTGCTCGAAAGGATGATTGCTTCCGTGATGGTGTGTGGATGTGAAGAGGAATCTAAATAAAATGCGCTTATCTCCCGTTATAGTCACAGTTGTGGCGATTTCATCGCCTTTTGGTAGTTTAGTGAGTGCAAATGCACAAACTCTCAATAGTTCAAATTCAAACCAGACAGCTGAGGTTGTTAAACCGACAGCTGATCCGCAGCATAAAGTTGTCGGGGTTTTGCCAGCAACAGCCGCTGTGGCGAAACCGGAAGTTGTAGTGCCAAATTCCACAGAAAAGTCAACAACGACACAATCCCTCAACAGTTTTGCGCAGACAGCAGAGGCTTTAAAACCTTTAACTAGCCAAACGACACAATCCCTCAACAGTTTTGCGCAGACAGCAGAGGCTTTAAAACCTTTAACTAGCCAAACGACACAACCTGTCAAAAATTTTTCGCACACAGCAGAGGCTTTAAAACCTTTAAACACTCAACAGTACAAAGTTTCTCAGAAACTTCCAACTTCAGCGGCTCTAATAAAAAGGCTGATAGTGGCAAAAAGAAGTTCCACCTCGTTAAAAACTGCACAAAATCTTGAGCAAACGCCTACTCCCAACACTCAACAAGATCAAATATCCCCCCAAACTCCTACTACCACTCCCGCACCAGGAAATAATAATCAGCTTCCAACCATTCAACAACAAACACCTGCTCCTAACAATCAACAGCAGCAGACACCTCCCCTAACTCCTGGTACTCCCACCACGCCAAACCAAATTAATCAACCAGGAACTCAACCTGGACAAAATTCTCCACAAACACCCCTTCCTAACAATCAACAGCAGCAGACATTTCCCCAAACTCCCGGTACTCCTACCACGCCAGACGGAACCAATCAACCAGGGACTCAACCTACATCCCCACAAACTCCAGAAAGTCCCCAACCACAGCAATCCCCAGAAGCATCAGAACCCCGCGTACTGGTTTCTGAAGTGTTCATTAGATCTGAAACGAACCAACAACTCCCACAAGAACTCGAAGATCAAATTTTTCGAGTCATTCGCACCCAGCCAGGACGAACAACAACCCGTTCCCAATTACAAGAAGATATCAACTCCATCTTCGCCACTGGTTTCTTTTCCAACGTACAAGCAGTACCCGAAGATAGCCCCTTGGGAGTGCGGGTAAGCTTTATTGTACGACCCAACCCCGTCCTGACTAAAGTCCAGGTACAGGCAAATTCTGGCACAAACGTTTCCTCCGTACTACCAGCTAATGCTACGGATGAAATATTCAAAAGCCAGTATGGAAAAATACTCAATTTACGTGACTTGCAAGAAGGCATCAAGCAATTAACCAAGCGCTATCAAGACCAAGGTTATGCATTGGCAAACGTGATCGGAGCACCGCAAGTCTCTGACAACGGCGTTGTCACCTTACAAGTAGCAGAAGGGGTCGTAGGAAATATCCGAGTACAGTTCCGCAATAAAGAAGGTCAGGTAACAAATGATAAGGGAGAACCAATCCGGGGACGCACACAACCTTATATCGTGACAAGAGAACTGGAATTGAAGCCAGGGAAAATCTTTAACAAAAACACAGTCCAAAAAGACTTACAAAGGGTCTTTGGACTAGGGCTTTTTGAAGATGTAAATGTTTCCCTTGATCCCAGCAAAGACCCCATTACGGGCGCAGCAGATCCCAATAGGGTAGATGTGGTTGTCAACGTGGTTGAGCGCAACAGCGGTTCGATTGGAGCTGGTGCTGGTATTAGTTCTGCTAGTGGTTTGTTTGGTTCGGTCAGCTATCAGCAGCAAAACCTCAATGGCAGAAATCAAAAATTAGGGGCAGAGGTACAAATCGGAACACGAGATGAATTTTTGTTTGACCTGCGCTACACAGATCCCTGGATCGGAGGTGATCCATATCGAACTTCTTACACAGCAAATCTCTTCCGTCGTCGGTCGATTTCCTTGATTTTTGAAGGTCAGGATCAAAACATTGAGACTTTTAATCCCAGCAAACCTGATGACGGTGGCGATCGCCCCCGCATCACGCGTTTAGGAGGGGGTGTTAACTTTACCCGTCCCTTGTCCAAAAATCCCTTCGAGAGGTCGCAATGGACCGCTTCAGCTGGTTTGCAGTATCAACGAGTTGCTATCAAAGATGCTGATGGCGATATTAGAAAGCAGGGACGTCTCGAAAAGGATACAAGCACCAATAATCTTATTGAGTTGAGCCAATCTGGACAAGGTGAAGATGATTTGTTGTTATTACAACTGGGTGTTGCACGTGATCTGAGAAATAATCCCTTGCAACCTACCAAGGGTTCTTATTTCCGCGTTGGTCTTGATCAGTCGGTACCCATAGGACTGGGGAGTATTTTCTTAACTAGGTTGCGGGGTAGTTACAGTCAATACTTCCCTGTCAGCTTTATTAACTTTAGCAAAGGACCCCAAACCATTGCTTTCAATCTTCAAGCGGGAACAATCCTGGGTGACTTACCTCCTTACGAAGCGTTCTCTCTTGGTGGTAGTAACTCCGTCCGAGGATATGACGAAGGAGGTTTAAGCAGCGGACGGAGTTTCGTACAAGCTTCGCTTGAGTATCGCTTCCCGGTATTCTCAGTAGTGAGTGGTGCAGTCTTTTTTGATTTTGGTACCGATTTGGGAAGCGGTACCAGACCAGCTGAGATACTCAACAAAAACGGGACTGGCTACGGCTATGGTCTTGGAGTACGCGTACAGTCTCCTTTAGGACCAATTCGTATTGACTACGGTATCAGCGATGATGGAGATAGCCGTATCAACTTTGGTATTGGGGAAAGGTTCTAAGTAATCATTAGTCATTAGTCATTAGTCATTAGTCATTTTTTGACAACTGATTAGAGACGAAAGACAAAAATACAATATGCAACAACACACATTAGCAGATGAAATCATTCAAACAGGGGTAGGACTGCATAGCGGAGTGACTACCCAAGTTCGGATACGACCAGACGTAGCCGGAAGTGGACGCTACTTTGTACGTGTGGATTTGCCTGATACTCCAATCATTCCAGCCCAAGTCGCAGCGGTTAGTCAAACTATGCTTTCGACTCAGTTGGGTAAAGGTGAGGCATACGTCCGTACAGTTGAGCATTTGCTGGCGTCCCTTGCTGCAATGGGAGTAGATAACGCCCGAATTGAAATTGACGGTCCAGAAGTGCCGCTTTTAGATGGTTCGGCAAAGGTGTGGACAGATGCGATCGCTCAAGTTGGCTTAATGTCACAAAACTTAACTGAGGACAAAGCTCCTCTTGTCATTGACCAGCCAATTTGGGTGCGTCAAGGTGATGCTTTTGCCTGTGCGCTTCCAGCCCCAGAAACTCGCTTTACCTACGGCATTGATTTCGATTTGGCAGCAATAGGTAATCAATGGCACAGTTGGTCTGCTCATGCGACAAGTGAAAATCTTTATGAGAGCTTTGTTACAGAAATTGCTCCTGCTCGAACCTTTGGTTTATTGCATCAAATCGAACATTTACAGCAGACAGGGTTAATTAAAGGTGGAAGCTTAGATAATGCACTTGTTTGTGGACCAGAAGGTTGGCTAAATCCACCATTAAGATTTCCAAATGAGCCAGTACGTCATAAAATCTTGGATTTAGTAGGAGATTTAAGTTTACTTGGAATTTTCCCCTGCGCTCATTTCTTGGCGTACAAAGCCAGCCACAATTTACACGTTCAACTGGCACAAAGGATCTTAGATTTTGGATTTTAGATTTTAGATTGGTTATCAAATCCAAAATCCCAAATTCAGAATCAAAAGGGGAGGTTCAAATAAGCACCTACGAAAAAACCAAAATACAAATCACATAACAGTGTCAATGTCAACTGTCACCGAACAAACCAATACTATTGATGCTCCCACACCAGCATCTACCAATAATCAGCCAGATGGTACAAGCATAAACAAAGCGGACAATCAGATAATTTACTCTATAGAAGATATCCAAAAACTACTACCCCATCGCTACCCCTTTGCGCTCGTAGACCGGATTACTGAATATGTACCCGAAAAACGAGCTGTTGGCATTAAAAACGTCACGATCAATGAACCCCATTTTCAAGGTCATTTTCCAGGACGTCCAATTATGCCAGGAGTGCTGATTGTAGAAGCAATGGCACAAGTCGGCGGTATTGTTTTGACTCAACTTCCAGGGTTGGAAGGTGGGTTGTTTGTCTTTGCTGGTATCGATAAAACTCGCTTCCGCCGTCAAGTTGTACCAGGAGATCAACTGGTGATGACTGTGGAACTGTTGTGGGTAAAACAACGTCGTTTCGGTAAGATGCAAGCTCGCGCCGAAGTTGATGGTCAACTCGCTACTGAAGGCGAACTGATGTTTTCCCTCGTATCCTAAAAATTTGCTTTTGTGGTAAAGGCGTGGTAAAGGCATGACCGTGACGTGCCTTTATCAAATTCTGATTCAAACAGTGAACAGTGAAGCAGTCAGGAGTCAGAATTCTTTATTTCTTCCTTCTGAATACTGAATTCACAATTGCTGAATTCTGAATTCAAATTGATAACTGATAACTGGTAACTGATAAGGATATCAGTAAAAGACACAACCCACAATAGCATTATTATTTGAGTTCTATATTTTTCGACACCCTCACACTTGAGTAGCTTCCCTCACACTTTCGGCTACTAGCTAACTAAACTCTCAGCACTCAAGTCTGTTCTGGAGATGCACCCTTGAAAACCCTCATTCATTCTACTGCTGTTATTCATCCTAGTGCCCAATTGCACCCGACAGTGGAAGTCGGTCCTTATGCTGTTATTGGAGGGCATGTTAAAGTAGGTCCTGAAACCACCATCGGCGCTCATGCTGTACTAGAAGGACCTTTGGAAATTGGGGCACGAAATCACATTTTTCCGGGCGCAGTTATTGGCATGGAACCCCAAGACCGGAAATATGATGGCGAATTGAGCTGGGTAAAAATCGGAGATGATAATCGCATTCGCGAATACGTGACGATTAACCGCGCAACTGGTGCGGGTAAAGAAACTAGCATCGGAAACGCTAACTTATTGATGGCTTATGTCCATGTCGGTCATAATTCTGTGATAGAAGACAATGTGACGATTTCTAATTCTGTAGCGATCGCCGGTCACGTCCACATAGAATCACGATCAGTTATTAGTGGAGTTCTTGGAATCCATCAATTTGTCCATATTGGTAGCTTCGCAATGGTAGGAGGCATGAGCCGCATTGAGCGAGATGTCCCTCCATATATGCTCGTAGAAGGGAATCCATCCCGAATTCGTTCACTAAACCTTGTTGGACTCAAACGTGGTGGTTTTAGTACTGACGAGTTTCAAATTCTTAAAAAAGCCTTCCGCATTCTTTATCGTTCTGAGTTGCTCTTTAAAGACTCCTTAGAACAGCTAGAACTCCTAGGAGATACTCAACAATTACAGCATCTGCGTCGCTTTTTGCTACTTTCTCAAATGCCAGGAAGACGTGGCTTAATTCCTGGTAAGGGGAAAGTCGCCGCAAGTGACGAATCTTAAGTCAGAAAACAATGGGATAAGAAAAAATATAAGGGGAGATGAGGGAAAAGCGGACGAAATGAGAAAAGGAAATTATCTCTCTCTCCCTTCCTCTTTCCCTCCCTCCCTCTCTCCCGATTCCTACATTTATAAATGCGTATATTTATCAGTACTGGCGAAGTGTCTGGCGACCTGCAAGGATCGCTACTTATTACTGCACTCAACCGCCAAGCTGCGGCGGCTGGCTTGGATTTAGAGATTGTGGCGCTGGGTGGCGAAAAAATGTCTAGTGTTGGAGCCACCCTTATAGGTAATACTAGTGAGATTGGCTCGGTGGGTATTTGGGAATCACTGCCTTATGTGTTACCAACACTCCAAATGCAGCGACGGGCGATCGCCTATCTCAAACAAAATTCACCTGACTTGGTGATACTGATTGACTACATGGGACCAAATTTGGCAATTGGTAATTATATTCGCCGCAACTTGTCACACCTTCGTGTAGTGTATTATATTGCACCACAGGAATGGGTTTGGTCGCTTAATTCACGCAACACCAATATGGTTGTTGGTATAACAGACAAGCTGCTAGCAATCTTTCCAGAGGAAGCCCGTTACTTCCAAGAAAGGGGAGCAAAAGTGACTTGGGTAGGGCATCCTTTAGTAGATAGAGTCCAAAACTTTCCCAGTCGAGAAGATGCTCGTGCCAAGTTAGGAATTGCGGAAGATGTGATCAGTGTTGCTCTTCTGCCCGCTTCTCGTCGTCAAGAACTGAAACTTCTTCTGCCTGTGATGTTTCAGGCGGCTCAGGTGATTCAAGCAAAATTACCTAATGTACACTTTTGGATACCTCTCTCTCTTGAAATCTATCGAAAACCTATAGAGAAAGCAATACAGCAGTATAATTTACGAGCTTCCGTGGTATCCGACAAAACTCAGGAAGTGATCGCCGCCGCTGATTTAGCAATCACTAAATCTGGTACAGTTAACTTGGAATTGGCACTATTGAAAGTACCTCAAGTTGTCCTCTACCGACTTCATCCAATCACGGCTTGGATTGCACGGAGTGTGCTCAAAGGTTCTATACCTTTTGCATCGCCACCTAATTTAGTTGTGATGAAGCCAATTGTGCCAGAGTTTTTACAAGAAAAAGCGACTCCAGAGAATATCACCGAAGCAGCGTTGGAAATACTGGTTAATCCGGAACGTAAAAAGCAAATTTCGGCAGATTATGAAGAAATGCGGCAGTGTTTGGGAGAAGTGGGAGTGTGCGATCGCGCTGCAAAAGAAATTTTGCAAATGCTACCAAATTTTGAGGATTAGATTTTCAATTACCTAATATCTTGCACCATGACTTTGTAAACTACCAATGCTTATATTAAATAGTGTTTAAATTTATTCAAAAATAATATCCCGTTCCAGTTCATTTTAATGGACTTCGTCTATGAGCCTGGGACTTATAGTCCTAGGCGGACGAGAAGGGAGTCAAATAATATGTAATAACTTTGACATTTGTTTTACTAAATGCAATGTAGGTTACGCTATAAGTCAATGAGCTAAGCTAGCGGCACTGCCTTGGCAGCGCCCTTATTCGTTGTTCATTTAAAATTCATATGTGAGTTGCTTAAACATCCAACATGATTGACAGTAATAAGAAAGAAAGACCTATAGCTGTTGATTTATTTGCTGGTGCTGGTGGCATGACTCTTGGTTTTGAGCAAGCAGGATTTGATGTGCTTGCTTCTGTTGAAATTGATCCAATTCATTGTGCAACACATGAATTTAATTTTCCTTTTTGGGATATTTTTTGTAAAAGTATTATTGATATTACAGGAGTAGAAATAAGAAGGAACTCCTCTATTGGTGATAGAGAAATAGATGTCGTGTTTGGCGGGCCACCATGTCAAGGTTTTTCCTTGATAGGTAAACGTATTTTTGATGATCCTCGTAATTCCCTAGTTAAAAACTTTATACATTTAGTTCTAGAATTGCAGCCCAAGTTTTTTGTTTTAGAAAATGTTAAAGGAATGACTCTAGGAAAGCATAGAGAGTTTATTTCAGTCATTATTAATGAATTTGAACAAAGCGGTTACAAAGTTCGCAAAAATTATAAAATCTTAAATGCTGCCGAATACGGAGTTCCACAGAATCGTGAAAGATTATTTTTGCTAGGTTGTCGTCAGGATTTAGAATTACCAAATTATCCAGAGCCGATGACTAGAACCGCAAAATTCAAAAAAGCAGGTTTGAAAAACCAATTACCATTAAGTCCAACAGTTTGGGATGCCATTGGCGATTTACCTGAAATCGAAGATTATATAGAACTTTTTGAAAAAGATTCGGTGATAGCAGAATTTGGTAAACCAAGTGATTACAGTAGACAACTTCGTGGTCTTTGCGATACAGATAATGATTATTCATATGAGCGTAAATATGACTCTAGAATGCTCACTTCAAGTTTAAGAACAAAGCATACTTTTCAATCTATCAAAAGATTTGAAGCTACTCCTCCTGGGAAAACAGAACCTATTAGCCGCTTTTATAAACTTGCTTGTGAAGGAATATGCAATACACTTAGAGCAGGAACACCAAGTAATAGAGGAGCATTTACTTCTGCTAGACCAATTCACCCATCTACTCCAAGATGTATTACTGTGCGTGAAGCTGCACGTTTACATTCTTATCCAGATTGGTTCAGATTTCATGTCACAAAATGGCATGGATTTCGACAAATAGGAAATTCAGTTCCACCATTATTAGCTAAGGCTGTAGGATCAGAAATTATAAAAGCTCTTGATGTATATCTATCTAAACCTGGAATTATAAAAGAACTAGGAAACGAAAATTTACTGATGTATGATATGTCTCAAGCTGCTCAATATTACGGTGTTGATTCACAGATTATAGAATCAAGGAAGAGAAATTTAAGGTGATACAATTCTCTGAAACAATGGGCTTAATCATTCTCCCTTGCTTCCGGCGTCCTCTCAACAGATTTAAAAAATTATAGGATTTACGAGTGAGCCATAGGGTACATTAGGCGAGTGGAGTGTTACAGCCTTCCTAAATAGGATATGAACATCCTCCTCTTCTTCTCTTTTTTTTCTTTGCGTCCTTTGCGTCCTTTGCGGTTCGTTTTTTTTGTTCACGACTTATCTAGGATTGCTGTAACACACCCAAAGTGATTATTAAGTCCAAGCCCGAAAAGATGACTAACCCACTTGAATTAAATGACTACAAAAAAGAAATAGCGGATTTGTACAGCCGCAGAAGCCAAACCTACGATAATTCAGATTGGCATATTCAGATTGCTCATCGCCTGATTGAGTACGCACAAATCAAACCTGGACAACACGTTTTAGACATTGCAACTGGCACAGGTATGGTCGCGATTGAAGCGGCTCAAATTGTAGGATCTCAAGGACACGTCGTCGGCGTGGATATTTCAACTGGAATGCTTGAGATAGCAAGGCAAAAGGTTGAAGGATTTGGTCTTGAGAATGTTGAGTTTCAACTTGCGGATGCGGAAGCACTGAACTTTCCCACCAATAGTTTTGACACAATTTTGTGTTCTTCTGCGCTGATTTGGATGGCTGATATTCCAGCCACTTTGCGCCAATGGATGCGATTTCTCAAAGCAGGTGGACTTATTGGCTTTCATGCATTTGCAGACACTGCTTTTGTTGGAGGCGTTGTTGTGCAGAAAGTCGTCGAAAAATATGACATTTCATTAGCGTTGAGTAAACCAACTGGAACAGTTGAAAAGTGCCATGACTTGCTCCAGCAAGCAGGATTTGAGGCGATTGAAATCAAGCCTGAGCAGTATGGTAACTACATCAGCTTAGAGCAAGCAAAACAAATGTGGACAGGAGGTTCCCATCCAGCACCAGGACAATTTCCAAATCCCTTGTCGCAACTTTCATCACAGCAGTTAGCACAAGTGAAGGCTGAGTTTGAGACAGAATTAGAAGCATTAAAAACTGAGCAAGGGGTTTGGAACGATATGACGATCTTTTTTACATTTGGTCGTAAGCCAGTAGAATAGCGAAATATCATGCCCAAGCTCGGAAAAACGTGCTATCTTTCCAAACTGCAGCACTACGCTGCTCGATTGCAGCTAATTCCTTGTCACCAAGAGGTTGGAAAGCTTGAGCAACATTGACGTTTTCTTCCAATTGCTTGACCGTTTCAGCCGCAATAACGCAACAATGAACACCCGCTTGGGACAAACTATATCCCATAGCTTGCTGCATGCCACTTAATCCCCCGGGTTTGAACAACCGACCATAAGCTGGTACTTTCATCGCAATCACGCCAACATTCTTTTGTTGTGCGATCGGAAGAACAACTGGAAGAAATGGACGCGGGTGATGTTTGTCAGCAGCGTTAACGGGGATAAGCGTTGTGTGGAACGGATAGCGACGCAATCCTTCAGCAATCACTTCTGGATCGTGGTGTCCGGTTATGCCAACAAAGCGGACGAGTTTCTGCTGCATCGCCTCTTCTAAAGCTTTGACTGCACCAGATGAACTAAAGATGGTGTTGAGTTCTTCGCGCGAAGAGACGTGATGCAATTGCCACAAGTCAAGATGATCTGTGTTTAAACGTTTAAGACTTCTTTCTAACTCTCGCCACGCACCATCACGATCTCTTTTATCTGTCTTGCTTGCCAGAAAAATTTTTGACCGATAAGATGGTAGTACTTTCCCTAAATAATCTTCACTTGGTCCGTAGTCAGCTGCAGTATCAAAGTAACGAATGCCAAGTAAGAGTGCTTTCCTGATAATTGCGATAGCATCACGTTCTTTTCCTTCCCAAGACAGAGGTGTTTGACCTGCTCCTCCTAAGCCAAAAATGGGAACTTTTACGCCTGTGCGTCCCAGCACTCGTTCTGGCATAGTCGCTGGTGGTTTAGCAGTGTCAGCAACTTGTTGTTGCAAGGTAGATGCTCCTACAATACTGCCTGTGACAGCAACACCAGTGATAAGGAAGTTACGCCGCGTCGTGTTTCCTGACATAGTTTGCTTACTGGGATAAATCTGCTTTTCTTTCTGTATGTTAGCCCAGAGTCACTGTGGGCACTGGATTGTAAAAACTAATTCAATACGGCATTTTGCCTAGCAAACTCTCGATGAATTTGATATTGGATAATTTTTTGCTGTGCCATTAAGTAATCCTGACTAGAAGCTGGCACGTTTTCTAAAAGTCTAATTGCTTGTTCCCACCGATTAAGAACAATTTGCCACTCATCTCTACTTTGCGCTGACTTTGTTAGCTGTGCTGCGACTTTACCTTTGCTAATAGCGCGATCAAAAGTGTTATCTTTAGTTTTAGCACCAGGTTCAGGAGTAAGTCCTAGTGGTCTTTCTAAAGAGATACTTGCAGATGAGAAAGTTTGTTTCACTTCTGGTAAGTTAGCAAACAGATATACCCATAAAACAACTATAGAAATTAAACCAAATCTGAAAAATCTCTTGGGCAACTTTCGATTTTTCACAATAAAATTAACGATGGTTGGCTTTTTCGTTAGTAGTTGAGTAGTTTTTTGTATTTCTGTAGCATCAGTTTTCTTTGGCTGGGTGTCATCAGTCTTAACATCGGTTGGCGCATCATTTCTTGTCTTTGCGCTTTCCGATTGAGCATCATCAATATCAGCAAACATCAAATGGAACTTAAATGAATACTCAATTTGGTAAAAAATAGCAGCGCTGATGATCCAGAAAATAGCAAAAATTGCTTGTATGTTTTTGTGAGGTTGAGTGTGGCTGTTAATGATTGTTTCGTAGTTGAGTTTAAATAAAGGTAAAAAAGGACTAGAAAGCAAGATTGCAATTAAAGTAGAAAGGACAAACACAAGCCAACTATATAAACTTTCCCACCAACTTATCAATCCAGGAACAAATCCTTTGATATTGATTATCCCTTCTCCTGGAATAGCGCTGATGAAGCGACTAATAAAAAAGTGATGAAAAAAGGCGATCGCAGGTATCGGTAATATAGCGACTAATATTACCGATATGGTAAGTAGTTCTGGGTTGTCTGACCATTTAGCGAAATTAAAGTCCAAAGCATTGCTACGCCTTATCAAAGCGACCAATCCAGTCATAAACATTGATAATATCAAGGCGTTTAACCAAGAACTGGGGTAAGGAAACCATCTGGGTAATTTAAGCTTTTTCATCTCACACCTACTTTGCTTGACTTAAATGGACAAATGTCTACATTTCCAAAAGACAGGGTAGTTGCGCAGCTGGTTGTTGCTCGACCTGATCATTGCAACATTAGACTGTAACATATCGACAGCAAACTTTTGTTGCATTAAACAATACTGGTGTGCTAATAAGCAACCTATGAAATCTCATATTAAAATATATTTTATTGCATCTATCCAAAGTATGAATTAAATTCTCTGAATAAAAAAGAGTAAAGTTATACACTTCCAGATTCAGAACAATTTCCCAAATTCCAAAATTTCAACTCAAGCTATAAACATGAACATTTCCCAACGTCATGCTTGGTCTTTAACAGTGGATGAAGCTAGAAAAATTCAAGAAAAGCTAAGATATGAGGTCATTACCGAAGATAAACTCAAACAACCCATACAATATGTAGCTGGGGTAGATATGGGTTTTGAAGCGGATGGGACAATTAGCCGTGCAGCTGTCGCAGTGCTAAGTTTTCCTGATTTAGAGCTACAAGAAACAAGCCTAGCACGCCGTCCGACAACATTTCCCTACATCCCTGGCTTCCTCTCATTTCGTGAAATACCTGCTGTACTAGATGCACTGGAAAAGATTCAAACAATACCAGATCTTATTTTGTGTGATGGACAGGGAATAGCCCATCCTCGAAGATTTGGTATAGCTTGCCATTTGGGTTTAATTGTAGATATACCGACAATTGGTGTCGCTAAATCGTTGCTTATTGGTAAGTATGAAGACTTGCCAGAAACACGCGGTAGTTGCGTACCACTCATAGATAAAGAAGAAACAATTGGAGTTGTTTTACGGACGCGTACAAAAGTAAAACCACTTTATATATCTAGCGGTCATAGAATTAGTTTACCTACGGCAATTGATTATGTATTGCGTTGTACCACAAAATATCGACTGCCAGAAACAACACGCATTGCTGATAAACTTGCCTCTTCAAAATAAGCCAGAGAAATTCTATCTCGTCTGTTGCAAGATACCTATTATCGCGATTCAAGATCTCAATGAAATGACAGGTAGCTTGCGAGAACAAGTATCCAGAATTGAAGTCAGTTGTTCTAGACTAGAAAACTCCAAGCTTTTTGCGAACTGGGACTTTTGGCAGGAGCAACAGACCTTGATGGGTAAGACCAACAGAACTAGCAACTGCTGCATACCCTTACGCAAAGTATCCTATAAATTATGACTCCTGAAACAATCAATAATCCATTTCTCCGTCTTAAAGTTCGCTCTTTGCTGCTGCGACTTTTCCTCATATCTTTTGTCCTTGGTTTGGCGCTGGGGCTAATTCAAGTGACCAAACCGTTGAATTTCAATCCTCAAGTCTTAAATCTCGTCCTTTACATTTTCGTGTTTGGCTCACTTTGCCTCTGGATACTGGCAGACTTCAAGCGCTTAGGAATTCACCTTAACTACGTTGTTGGTCGATTGCCAAATAACCATAAGTGGTTGCCGAAGGTAGGCTTAGTTATTCTGTTGATTTTATTTTCTATTGGTTCCTACTTAGTCTTGTTGTACCTACTGTCATTAATGGCTCCATCACTTGTAGATAGAATCCTATATGACGTTGCCAAAACCCCAATACCTCAAAGGACTGCACCAGTGTTGTTCAATTTGCTGCAAGCGATCGTGTTAGTGGTTGTCGCCCCAATTACGGAAGAATTCCTGTTTAGGGGGATTATTTTGCAGCGCTGGGCAAGTAAGTGGGGCATTCAAGCAGGATTGTTGGGTTCATCGCTATTGTTCGGCATTGGGCACGCGAATTTTCTGGGATTGTCTATGGTAGGAATGGTTTTAGGGCTGTTGTACATCCGGACACGCTCACTGATCGTACCCATTGCCTGTCATGCAATGAATAATTCTTTTGTAGTGGTCATGAGCCTGTTAAATACTGTTTCAATACCTACCCCAACCATGAACAACTTAGAACAATTACGTCATAGCTTGTGGTTAGGTATCCTGTTTATAGTTCTCTCGTTACCTCTTTTAGTACGCTTTGTTTCCCAAAACTGGCCACGCAAAGATGCTGCTATGCCTTACTTCATCAATTCTTCGCAAAAAGAGTCATAAAAAAATTACACAATAGATATAGAAATGTATAGAATCTTATAAAAATATAAAAAACACATTTTAAAGATGCAGACATTTGAAGCAAGTTCCTTAATGCATCTGTCAGCTGTACCAAAACGTTGCCAGCCTCTAAAAATTGTGGCGTTAGGAGATAGTTTAGTATATGGATTTGGCGATCCAGAAGGAGGCGGCTGGGTCGAACGACTACGACGATGTTGGATGTTAGCAGATAGCCCAGGTCATGTTCTTTACAATTTGGGGGTGCGGGGCGATCGCATTCAGCAAGTATCACAAAGGCTAGGAGTTGAATTTCGCCACCGTGGTGAACTGCGAAACCAGGTTCCCGACTTGATTATTCTTTCAGTAGGAGTCAATGATTCTGCACGGCTAGGTCGTCTCAACGGACGAAACTATACAGATTTTGCGGTTTTTGAATCACACATTGCATTTTTACTTGACCAGGCACAGCAATTATGTCCGGTTTTATTCGTAGGCATGGTACCAGTTGATCAAGCCAAAATGCCATTTATGAATTGCTTTTACTATAATCATGCCGACCAGCACCGTTACAAAGAAGCGATCCGAGTTGCTTGTACCGCAAGAAAAATTCCCTATCTCGATATTTTCCAAAAATGGATGGAGCGCACTGAAGCTTGGAGACTCAAACGTTTGAGCAAAGACGGTCTTCATCCAAATACACTTGGGTATCAAACTCTCTTGGAAGATGTTATCAGTTGGGAAGCGTTTGCTTCTTACAATTTTAGTTCGTGTGAGTGAAAACTAACTGCTATAGAAACCCTAGACAAGTCTAGACATTTGCTTCTTTCTTCATAGGGAGCATGGGAGCGGTTATCCCTCAGAAAGCATTCACGTCTTAGCCAGACGCGATACGCCACATGCTAACTCCTGCCCAGACGCTGTGCGTATGCCTACGGCACGCCTTACGTCTAACGCCCTTGGCGTGCGCTTTGCGCTTACAAGCCGGAAAACCCTAGTGGAGCAATGGCTCAGGTTGATTGCGGCATTTAAATCCCTATCAATTACGTGTCCACAATGCTCACAATTGTAGACACGTTCACTTAATAGCAAGGATTCTTTTTTACAGCCACATCTACTACAAGTTTTGGATGATGGGTACCATCTATCCGCTAAAACTAACTTGCTTCCAAACTTCTTGCATTTGTATTCAAGCTGTCTTTTGAATTCATAAAACCCAGAGTCAGCTATGGATTGCCCAAGTTTATGGTTTTGCATCATGCCATTTACTGCAAGTCTTCGATTACTACAAGCGCGTGGTTTTTGCATAAGTAATTCGTGACTTAATGAAGCGAGTCTTTGCGAATGCTTGAAACGCGGTTATGATGCTTAGCTAGTTTGATTTTTGCCTTATGACGATTGCTACTACCTTTGGTTTTTCGCGCCAAAGCTTTAGACAATCGCTTCAGCTTTTGAATGTTTTTCTTATAGGCTTCTGGATTAGGGAATGTAACGCCAGTGCTAAGCGTAGCTAGTTCCTTAATGCCTAAATCCACTCCTACAACATCTACAGACTTAGAGCTTGGCTCAGTTTCGACACAGTGTGCAAACGCAATGTACCAGTCATCTGCTATCCGAGATATTGATAACTTAGTCGTCGTAGTATGGGGCAAACCTTCGCAAGTCTTAACCCACCCAATGGTCGGTAACTTAACACGTACGCCGCCTATAGGAATGGGTTTTCCAGCTGCGTCAATAGTAAAAGAATCATTCTGACCTTTGTTTTTAAACCTAGGATATCCTCCCAGCCCCTTAAAGAATCGGTCATAGGCAGCACCTAGTTGGTCAAAAGCATATTGAGTTATTTTTTGACAAATACCTTTGTGTTTGATCCATTCCAACTGAGTTTTCACTGAGTTGTTAAAGAACTTTTTGAGCAGGAATTTATTCGGCTTGAATCCATCTTGATATAAGTTCTGCCAAGTCGCCAAACCCCAGTTATAAGTAAACCGCGCTATGCCTGCGTGTTTGCTCATTATTGTTTTTTGCTCTGCTGTTAGCTTCAACTTAGTCTTGATGGATAAAAGCATTGAGCGACCTCAAGGTTTATCACAAGAATATTAGTATACTAATAATTAAAAGTTTTAAAGGACTTTTAAAAGAAAAAACAAACTTGGTGCGCTTCCTTTCAATGAAGAGCGGTTTGACAAGTCTCCTGTCTGTCTTAAAGTGCGCGAAGGCGTTAAAGAAAAGTTAAAAGCCATTCCTGACTGGCAAGAACAGCTAAGAGGTCTCATTGATGAATTGATTAAAAATACGGGAGATATTTGTAAATGAATGACTATGTTTGTCTAGGTTATTTGCTACTTAGGACAAGCTCTACAATCTCATCCACTGGCTTAAACTCCTGTACCTTTGGGTAGATGTAAGAAGGACTCTTACATATGCTAGATTTAATCGCTGCTATCCCACGTAGTATCGTTCGAGCGCTATTCAAAATCAAAAGTATCTGCACCCCTTGTTGACGTGAAGGCAACTGTTCCGCAAGACATATTTATCGGCGACAGCGAGATTGCAATGCTGATGCGATCGCACTCCTGGTCAACTTTCAAACGCAGTCAAGTTCACCGATGTCGGCGGACCAGTAGACATCCGATTGCAGCGCGTTGGATCTTGTGCCCAAATCACCGTCAGCGATACGGGTAAAGGCATTCACCCGGACTTTCTCCCCCATGTGTCTGAATACTTCCGCCAAGCAGATGCTGCTCAGCGACATTGGCATGCCAGAGATGGATGGCTACACACTCATGCGTCAAGTGAGAACTCTGCCACCAGAGCAAGGTGGGCAAATTCCGGCAATCGCCCTCACGGCATATGCCGGGGAAATTGATTATCAGCAGGCAATTTCAGCAGGTTTTCAACAACATATTTCAAAACCAGTAGATCCAGCAATATTAGTTGAGGTCACTTCCAACTTAGTTGGACGCAGCGATTAACTTAAGCAAAAGAAGCGATTGTCAGAAAACGCACTTCTATGGGGCGATCTGCGCTTCGCACAGCAGCGAAGCGATCGCTCGTTCGATCACCATCAAATCATTATTCAGACTGTTAATAACTCTGAGGAGCTGATCAATCTGATTTTTGAGACTTAAGCCAGTTTCTTGATAAATGTACTTCCGATTCAAAGCCTCACGAGCCAAATCCAAACGTTCTTTTTTCAAAGCTACCACAGCGACTTGATGCCATGGTTGGATTTCATCTTCAGCTTGCTTGTACTGTAATTCCAATTGCTTAAGGTTTGCTGTAGCGCTGTCAATGCTTTGCTGTATGCTGGGTCTTATTTTGTAAAGAGTGTCGGATTTGTCCAGAACTTTCGATAAACCGTAAACCCCAAGTCCAACCACTGCGCCTGCAGTCACGACATGAGCCATGCCTATACTAAAACCCGCTGCAACCACAACTAATCCCATATTTCCGATTGTTGCATAAATACCCGCACCGCCAGCTGAGCCAAGTGCTGCTGCACCTACAGCCAAAGGGTCTTGATTTTCCACTCCTTTTTTGAGTCCATAAGCAGTAGCTCCAGCAACCGTCCGCGCAGCTATCAAATGAGGGGCATAAATTCCCACGGCTGTGCCTATACCAGCTAGACCCATGTTCCCAACCATAGCAGAAATTCCCGCACCCGCTACACTCACATCTTGCACCAATAAAAAATGATGTTGTTTTGACACACAGTAACAACCCTAAAATCCTTATTTAACCTATAAAAGCCAAGAAAAAGACTGTAGCTTTATTGCACTGCTTTTAACTAAACCCAGGGTTATACGGAAAGGTGCAAGATCTGAGTACACCTCCTCCAGCAATAAACATTTCTCCTTCTATCCGGTTGAAATTGCCTGCAATATCATTCAAGTTTGCTTTTATGACTCGGTTAACGCGTTCGCTTAATCCCATAGTTTTTCTTTCTTTTTGGCTTATTTAAGCTTTTCTAGCCCTGTCCTTAGTCAACCTTCATGCTCATATCTGATACTTACGCAAAGCGTATGCCACTTTGTTACTTGGTCAATTAGACATTTGATAGAAATAGGTAATGCATACTGATCCATAACGGGCTTTGCAACCTATAACGGCGCGTGTTAACAACAATTAACACCACGAATCACTATAAGTAAACTAGATAACGTTGACTTGACATATTAAAGGGTTATAAAGAATCATCTTTAAACCACTGGATAGTCGATTGTGAGGAAAACATGCAGACAGTTGTTCTCGTTCTCGTTGAAGTGCTTATTGTTATTGGACTGTCACGCCTAGTAGGACTCGCCTTCCGGTGGATTAACCAACCATTAGTCATTGGAGAGATCGTTGCTGGGATAATGCTCGGACCATCTCTTTTTGGTTTGGTTGCTCCAGGATTAGCATCTACCTTGTTTCCACCCGAAACAATTCCCTTCCTGAATGTGTTGTCTCAGGTAGGTTTAATTTTCTTCATGTTTTTGATTGGGCTAGAGTTAAACCCTAAATACCTCAGCGGCAATTTAGATATCGCAGTATTAACTTCTCACGTCAGTATTTTAGTACCGTTTTCATTAGGAACACTGCTAGCAGTTCTGCTGTATCCTCTAGTATCCAATGCTAGTGTGTCGTTTACCGCCTTCGCGCTGTTTCTGGGAGCAGCAATGTCGATTACTGCTTTTCCAGTATTGGCACGTATTATTACTGAAAACAATTTGCAAAAAACACGTTTGGGAACTTTGGCGCTGACTTGTGCAGCAGTAGATGACGTCACTGCTTGGTGTTTGTTGGCAGTGGCTATTGCTGTTGCACATACTGGTAGTTTTGTCAAAGCTGTTCCCACGATTTTATACTCCCTGATCTACATCGGCTTCATGATGACAGTAGGGCGAATTTTCTTGAAACGCCTTGCCAACTACTACCGTCGGACTGGACGCCTCAGCCAATTAGTTCTAGCTTTGATTTACATGGCAGTGGTTGCTTCTGCCCTGATAACTGAACTGATTGGTATTCACCTCATATTTGGGGCATTTTTACTAGGAGCAGCCATGCCAAAGAATGCAGGTTTAGTGCGGGAATTAGCAATAAAAACCGAAGATTTTGTGCTGATATTTCTGCTACCAGTGTTCTTTGCTTATAGTGGTTTGCGAACGGAAATTGGTTTGCTGAATAAACCAGAATTATGGGCACTGTGCTTAGCTGTGCTCGCAGTGGCAATCATAGGTAAATACGTCGGAACTTATGTAGCAGCGCGTGTCAGTGGTATAGATAAGCGAGAAGCCTCAGCACTAGGTTGGTTGATGAATACTCGCGGCTTAACTGAGCTGATAGTGCTAAATATTGGTTTAAGTCTTGGAGTCATTTCGCCGTTACTATTTACCATGTTGGTGATTATGGCATTAGTCACAACATTTATGACTTCGCCACTGTTAGAGCTGACTTATCCGAAAAAGCTGATCAAGTTGGATGTGATTGAGCAAGAACCAGAAGAAAAAGAAACAAGCACCTCTGGTGGTGAAGATTTTTACAATCGTCCTTACGGAATTTTGGTTCCAGTCGCAAATCCCAACAGCCAAAAAGGTTTGATGGAGTTGGCTGTTGCGATCGCAATCAACTATCGACAACCCGCCGTCGTTTACCCACTTAGTTTGATTGAACTGCAAGAAGACTATGGCTTTGAAAGTACTCCAGAAGAAGCAAATAGAGTTATTACACAGCGTCGCCAACAGCTAGAAGAATTGATTTCGCGTCTAGAACCATCAGAAGCACGCTCGTATATGCATCCTATTGTGTGCACATCCACCAATGTTGCACGAGAAACAGCACGGATTGCCTTACTTGAGCAAGCTAACTTAGTTTTAGTAGGATGGCATCGTCCAGCTTTCAGTAAGAATCGCTTAGGTGGACGAGTTGGCCAAATTCTCACTAATGCACCAGTGGATGTAGCGGTGTTTATAGATCGAGGACAAGAGCGTTTAGAAAGGTTGTTGGTTCCTTATTCTGCAAACATTCATGACGATTTAGCAATGATACTGGCTTTGAGACTGCTAATAAATCGTGATACCTGCCGATTACAGGTTTTACAGGTTGTAGCAGAGAATCAAGTCAGAAATGAACTTAGTTACGAGCTTCACAACGTGATGGAGCAATTGCCTCAAAGTGTACGCGATCGCATTGACATCAAAATAGTCGAAGCCATAGAGCCTATTCAAGCTGTAGTCGCAGCCTCTGAAGCTGTTGATCTGACTATTGCTGGTACGAGTCGCGCTTGGGGTATCGAACGTCAAACCCTGGGAAGATACACAGATCAACTAGCTATTGAGTGTCGCTCCTCACTGCTGATTACTCGTCGCCACAGTCAAATTAGTTCTCATATTACTTCCATTCTTGCTAACGATAAATTAGAGATCATCAATTAGCTCAATAGTGAATTCTGAATGATTAATCGAAAAAATATAACGTTTCTTCTGACATCATTCAGGATTCATTATTCTCCTTTGTTTCCTATCACCCTTTATCTTCAGAACCATGGGTCATTTCAATCTTAAATCTTTGACTTTCTACGCTGTGGCAATAAGTTCAGTACTGCTTTTATTTAAAGTAGTAACTGCTTATGGAGAAAGTAGTCTCAAAGCACCGCTTGAGATTGACAGCAACTATCGCCTCATGTTGAGTGAAAAATTGCCCGTCTGCGAAAAATCGGATTTATTACTCTTAAATGTTCAGCAATCAGGAATGTACTTAAATGGTTTTATGGTGCCAGTTAACTCCACGAAACATTCAAAAAAACCAGAAAAATCCTCTCTTACAGGTAAACTTCAAAAGAAACAATTGAGTTTATCTGGAGCAGTTTCTAGTGACATTATATGTAATACTCTAAGTTCTCAAAAACAAAGAAACCTTCTTCCAGTAAAACTACAAATTGAATTGGTAGATAAAGGAGATTTAATCGGCAAAATAAATGTCAGTGATAATTCCAAAACGATTGGATTAACAGCAATCCCACAAAAAACGAAAGAAAAATCTGAGGAGCCAAAGAGTCATTAGAACGGGAGCATCCCAAAGGTGTCAAATTATTTTATTTTTTAGTGCGGGCAAGATGCCCGCTTCAGTTAGAAATTAGGGAGCAAGATGCTCCCAATAGCGTTTTTTGCAAAATTGGGATGCTCTCCATTGAACAGCTCCTACTCCCTTAAGTGCAAGATTACCGATCCTCAGATCTTGCACCTAATTCCAATTCAAAAAATGTTTGCGACAGATATAGCCGTTGCCAGGTAGATTAGGACATGAACTAATGAGAAAATACGGACATCACGAGATTTTCAACCCTGTTAAGCGTTAAGCGTTCCCTACGTCCTAATAGAGTTGGCTATAGCTATAGAACGCGAAAACCCATTACCAGTAACTCTTTCACAATCCAAAATCTAAAATCCAAAATCAAAAATGGTATAAGGGAGTAAAACCATTTTTATACACGCGTCCAAAATATAAATCAAGCACTAAAAAGTGGTCGGTGGTCGGATTCTTTCTATGCATCTTCACATGAAAATGATGTAATTCTAACCCCATATTTGCTGAGGATACTATAATTTGACACCTTTACAAAAAGCAAGTAGTAAAAAAAACAATTGTCATAGACAATTGTGGATAGACTTTGTGGAGTCATGAGGAGTATGAACAAGCAATTAAAGAATAAACAGTTTTTCTTATTTTGCAAGTATCTGTTTCGCGTTAGTTTGTTTGCTTTGTGTACAGGGGTGCTTTACAGCAAACCCCCTAGTGTCTATAGCTTTGATGTGGGCAATAGTAATAGCGTAGCCCCATTAGCAAGGCTTGAGGATTGGCGTTTTTACCCAGAGGCATCACAACTAGAAATTTCCCTCTCAGCAGCTGCACAACCTCGATACTTTTACCTTGCCCAACCGTCACGCATTGTTATAGATTTGCCTGGTACTAAATTAGGTAGAATTCCTACCAAACAAAATTTCTATGGAGCAATCCGAAGCATTCGCGTTTCTCAACTCAACGCAGATGTTACTCGTATTGTTATGGATTTAGCTCCAGGAATTTTCATGAATCCAAATCAAATGCAACTGCAACCCGTTTCTAGAGAAAACCCCACCCGTTGGGTTTTACGTCCTTCGCTTACCAGTAACGGTACCTCTTTACCTGGGAATTTTTCATCTACAACTATTTCCCCACCGCTACCAAGCAACACACCGGGTATCTATACTCCCCCACAACCACCAAGCAACTTAGCACCTAGCGGATACAATAATTCCCCACAGCCGTTTAGTAACTCACCAGTGGGTGTTTACAATTCTCCGCAACCTCCAAGCAACTTACCACCTGCGACATATAATGATCTTCCACAAGTTCCTGGCAACCCACCATCAACTACTTATAATCAACAACAAGTACCTGATTTTAGCGTACCGCCACCATTAACAACCCAACCTACAACAAATAACTTTCGACAAGCACCATCTGTTCAAGTACCGCCTCTGGCGCCGAACAATTCCTCTCAATTCCCAGGTTCTACCTTAAACCCACCTTCTTTTCCATATCAAGGTAGGTACAGAAACAACACGCCTTCTTTGGGTACGTCGAATTTTCCAGTCCCAAATCTCCCCACTGGTTCACGCAGTTATCCTAATTCTAAAGTGATTGAGTTTGGTGAACCCTTTCCCAACTCTTCAAAATAAAAAGCACACAAAAGTAAAGAAGAACGAGAAAAGAAAGAACAAAGTAATTCTTTTTTCTTCCTTTTCTTGTCTTCGTTCTTTTCTAGAATCTTTGAGTTTCGATTCCTGGAGCTGTTGCTCCTGGTTGGTTAATGAAGAAGTTTTTCGCATCATCGTTCTCGTAAGTGCAGCTAATGTCAGGTTTATCACCGTTCAAGTCACCCGCATAAGCAAAGTTGTTCAAACGATTTTTGCATTCTCTGAGCTGCTCTGATGTTATCAGCTTCTTTTGTTCTAAAATTGTCATGTTACTCGAACGCAGAACACATCCAGGACGCATACTGGGCTGACCAACGTAGACTTTAAAAGGGTTGAGAGTCACAAACAGCCTGGTATCCATCACCATAGCGCTGGCTCCATACTGCACGCAAATATCAGCATTCGGTGCTTTGGTATCAATAAATTCTCGGCTAGCTACGTTATCTGGACTAAACGTAGCCGTGGAGCTAAAAGCAATACCAATCCCAATACCCAATACAAACACCCCTCCCAAGATTGCCATCGTGGTGAAATTAAACATCGGAGACTGGAAGATAGAAGGTTTAGGAGTGGTAGCTGTTCTACCAGTAGATTTTCGTCTCATTGTCGCTTAATCAACTTTACGCTTTGGACAGTAGGGAGTGGATTCAATAGCTCCCCTTATTTCAGTATGCCGATTCTTGAGTCTCATTGTCTGAAACTTTTTCTTTGATGTTCCTACCACCAGGCTAATTCAGCAAACTCGCTAAACATTCAGGTTTCATTTGAGGGATTTTTTGTTTTTAATTTTCTTTTGTGCACACGAAAACTTTTTACTACCAAAGGTTATAAAGGTGTCAAGAAATGTTAACTTAAAAATTAAGAAAAAATTAATACATTAAGTATAAAGAAAGTGGTAATGTCACGTTCACTGCCATTTGGCAAGAATTTCAAATTTTCACAATTTCAAACTCTCATAGCGGATAGTTTCACTATCTTCTGGGGAGATTGGCTAGAATTGCGTACAAAGCTTGTACAAATTATTTCTTCAGGATTAATATCTCCACTGATATACATTTTAGCTTTTGGCTTTGGTTTGGGTAGCTCCATCAAACCTGGCTCAGGACTCAGTGGTGACTATAATAACTATTTAGAATTTATTTTGCCAGGAATGGTAGCACTGTCATCTATGACAGTCAGCTTTGTCGGGACGACTTTTTCCATCTGCGGAGATAGACTTTTTACCAAAAATTTCGAGGAATTGTTACTCGTCCCTGTGCATCCCCTCGCGCTGCATATAGGAAAAATGCTGGCGGGAGTGATGCGAGGGTTGATGACTTCACTGGGTGTTATTTTAGTAGCGCTGGTTTTTACAAGAAACTGGAATTTCCTCAATCCATTGTTTCTGCTGATATTGGTATTAAGTTGTGCAGTTTTTGCTGGTTTGGGAGTGATTGTAGGGTTAAATGTGAAATCTCTTGAATCCGTGGGACTCTATAACAACTTTATTATTATCCCGATGTCGTTCTTAGGAGCAACGTTTTTTGATCCAGCTACATTACCTACAGCCTTGAAGTTCGTAGTTTACTTGTTACCCCTGACTTACGCCAGCATCGGACTACGTGCTGCAGCTTGTTTGCCATTGTCTCAGTTTCCTTGGTATTGCTTGCCAATTTTACTTGTGATGGCGATCGCCCTTTCTCTATGGGGTGCTTACGTTTTTTCTCATCAACAGGATTAGTAGTTGGCAGGGGACAGAGATAGTTTTTCCCTGTCCTCTGTTGCTTCGTCCTAACTAGCTAGAAGGGTCTTTTGTAAAGGCGTCCAACGGAAGGCGCGATCGCCACCCCTTTCAATCACCACTTTCACTCGTGGTTCCAAGCTGGGTAAGGTCGTTAAGAACTCAATTTCCTGATTGGAAAGAATTTGCCCTTCAATAATCCACAACACCAACCCCTTTGATTTGGGTGGGAGCTGTTCGAGTTGAGAGCTAACAATCGGCGGTACATAGTAAACATAACCTACTGCCGCACCAGTGCTAGTACTTTTTTTCCCAAGATGAGGAGGTCTAACACCATGAACTGTTGTGAGATAGGCAGCTACATCGCCTAATCCCTTTGCACTCAGATCCAAAGTGGCATATCCTGCTGCACGCAGTCGGCGTCTGTACCGACCTTCAAAACCTCCTTCTAGAGGTACGTAAACACCAAGTGCGCCAAATTTCTCCAGATCCCGAATTAAAGCGTTGCCAGTGGTAATTAGTGCCATAAATTGATTTTTGTTCTATCCCACTTCGATATCTCTATTATTGACTGTTCAGTTCGAGAATCTGCTACGTTTAATAAGTCTCGCAAAATAATTCTAGAAACTGTCGCCAAAAAGACTTGAAAATTTCCTAGACAAATATTAGCAGATGAGTTATATTATTGGATCGTTACCATCTATTAAAATTAAGTTACTGTCTGACTGCTAATTGTAACTAGTGTTAGCATGAAAAGTTGATTGCTAAGTTCCACATGGAAGAAACTAGTAAAAATTGATAAAAGACTGGTAGACTAGAAAAACTGCAAAAACAAATTAGGAGTGGTTGGTAAGAAATAAATGCCAACCTTAAGAAGAAACTGCATTCACTCCTGAACCTCAAAATAATGAGGTAAAATCTTAAATAGTAGTTAAAATGACTGTTTGAGGTGGTTAATGAAGTAGGAGTTGAGCAGTCATGTTGGTTTGTAGCATTGTATAAATCTCAGCCAACGGATACTGGGCAGGTTGCTGCCTAAGTCCTACTACAACGCAGAATGTGCTAGATCAATCGCTTTTGATAAAAGCATTGCAGCACAAAGTGTAAAGCAACAAAAGCCTTGCACAAGGTTCAAGAGTTGTTCCTGATCAAAAGGAAGGGCTTTTGACTGTTCTGGTGACGAATACAAGGTAAATAAATTCATCAAATACTATGGACTCTTGGTGAAGACTCAAAGAAGTTGCAACTGTGATTACCTAAGCAGTTCGACATCAATAGGTCTGTCCAAAAAAGGGGAAATCGTCCTGAAGGGCGTTCACAAGCTTTGTCCTAAAAGATCTGATGGCAACAAAAAGAAAATAAGTAAGGAGTCCAGTAACTGTGTCTGTAGGTATTATCGGCACCAAACTGGGTATGACCCAAGTATTTGACGAGGCAGGAGTTGCGATTCCTGTGACCGTCATTCAGGCGGGACCATGCACCATTACCCAGGTTAAAACAAAACAGACCGACGGTTACTCCGCCATCCAAGTAGGTTATGGCGAGGTTAAGCCAAAGGCGCTGAATAAACCATTGTTGGGGCATCTTGCCAAATCATCAGCCCCAGCATTGCGTCATTTGCAAGAGTATCGCATAGATAATAGCGAGAGCGAATATACTCTAGGTCAACAAATTAAAGCGGATATTTTTAGTGCAGGTCAAACCGTAGATGTGATCGGTACAAGTATTGGTCGCGGTTTTGCAGGTAACCAGAAACGTAACAACTTCGGTCGAGGACCGATGTCGCACGGATCTAAGAACCATAGAGCACCAGGTTCAATTGGTGCTGGTACAACTCCGGGTCGTGTTTATCCAGGTAAGCGGATGGCAGGACGTTTGGGTGGTACCCGCGTCACAATCCGCCAACTGACTGTGGTACGAGTAGATCCAGAACGTAACTTAATACTTATCAAGGGAAGTGTTCCTGGTAAGCCAGGTAACTTAGTAGATATTGTCCCAGCAAAAGTAGTTGGTAAAAAGTCATAACTCATGAGTCATTTAACTCTAGTTATTTTTGTCCCCCTGTACAAATGACTAATGACCAATGAAGGGCAGATGCACTCAACGCAAAAGAAGCGTTGCACTGTCTGCTAATGACTAATTACCAATGACTAAGGACTAAGGATAAAAAATGTTTGAGTGTGTAGTCAAAAATTGGCAAGGAGAACAAGTCGGACAAAAAACGTTCGACTTCAAGGTTGCCAAAGAAGAAACGGCATCTCATGTCGTGCATCGAGCTTTGGTAAGACAAATGACCAATGCTCGTCAAGGAACAGCTAGTACCAAAACCCGTTCTGAAGTCAGAGGTGGCGGTCGCAAACCTTGGCGGCAAAAAGGGACTGGTCGTGCGCGTGCTGGTTCTATTCGTTCACCGTTGTGGCGTGGTGGTGGTGTCATATTTGGACCAAAACCGCGAGAGTATAACCTCAAGATGAACCGCAAAGAGCGGCGTTTAGCTTTGCGAACAGCTTTTGCCAGTCGAATTGACGATTTGATTGTGGTGGAAGAATTTAGCGAGGAAATGCAGCGTCCCAAGACTAAAGAATTAGTGGGAGCGATCGCCCGTTGGGGTTCCGAACCAGAAAACAAAACCTTATTAATCTTGTCTGAACGTACAGACAACGTCTTTTTATCAGCTCGTAACGTCGCAAATCTAAAACTGCTTGGATCTGACCAGTTAAATGTTTACGATTTGCTGCACGCCGACAAGATTGTTGTTACAGCATCAGCCTTAGAAAAAATTCAGGAGGTCTACAGTGACTAGATTTGACCCCCGGAACCTTCCTGACCTTGTGCGTCGCCCAATACTAACTGAAAAAGCGACCGTACTCATGGAGCAAAACAAATACACTTTTGAAGTAACTCCAAAAGCAACAAAGCCACAAATCAGAGCGGCGATTGAAGATTTATTTGAAGTAAAAGTTGAAAAAGTCAACACCGCAAGACCACCACGCAAAAAAAAGCGCGTTGGAAAATTTCTTGGTTACAAGCCCCAATATAAGAAAGCCATTGTTACAGTGGCGTCTGGGGATGTAGATAAGATTAGACAAGTTCTATTCCCAGAGGTTTAAAAAAATGGGTACTCGTTCTTATCGCCCTTACACCCCCAGTACTCGCCAAGTTACGATTTCTGACTTCTCAGAAATAACTAAAACCGAGCCAGAAAAATCGCTTACCGTATCGAAGCATCGCGCCAAAGGTAGAAATAATCAAGGACGGATTACTGTTCGCCACAGAGGTGGTGGACACAAACGTCTCTATCGCATTATCGACTTTAAAAGAGATAAGCGTGGTATTCCGGCCAAAGTGACAGCTATTGAATACGACCCCAACCGCAACGCGCGGATTGCCCTTGTGGAATACGAAGACGGCGAAAAGCGTTACATTATTCAACCCAACGGTTTAAAAGTAGGGACAACAATTATCGCCGGTCCTGATTCTCCTATTGAAAATGGCAATGCTTTACCTTTGTCTAACGTTCCTTTGGGAACCAGCGTTCACAACGTGGAATTGAAACCTGGTAAGGGCGGTCAAATTGTTCGCTCAGCTGGTGCGACTGCTCAAGTTGTGGCAAAAGAAGGTAGCTACGTAACACTCAAGTTGCCTTCTGGAGAAGTCCGGATGATCCGTCGCGAGTGCTATGCCACTATAGGACAAGTCGGTAATCTCGACGCCAGAAACTTGAGCGCAGGTAAAGCAGGTAGAACTCGCTGGAAAGGTCGCCGTCCTCAAGTTAGAGGTAGTGTGATGAACCCAGTTGACCACCCACACGGTGGTGGTGAAGGTAGGGCCCCAATCGGTAGATCTGGACCTGTTACACCTTGGGGTAAACCTGCTTTGGGTCTGAAAACACGCAAACCCAAGAAAGCCAGTAGCAAGTTTATTGTGCGCCGTCGCCGCAAATCTTCTAAGCGCGGTCGTGGCGGTCGTGAATCTTAATCGGTACTTAGTGTTGAGTCAATAGAATTTTTTGACTCAGCACTCCCACTTAAAATGAAAACTCATTCCTTAACACTCAAAGCTAACTAGTTATGGGTCGCTCTCTTAAAAAAGGTCCTTTTGTTGCCGATCATCTCCTAACAAAAATTGAAAGGCTAAATGACGCCAATAAAAAGGAAGTTATTAAAACTTGGTCACGGGCTTCGACAATTTTGCCCCTCATGGTAGGTCATACCATCGCAGTTCATAACGGACGCCAACACGTTCCGATTTTTATCAGTGACCAGATGGTAGGACATAAACTGGGTGAGTTCGCCCCCACGCGCACTTATAAGGGTCACGCCAGAAGTGACAAAAAATCAGGTAGATAGTTATCAGTGATTAGTCACGCTATGGCTTGGTAGATGACTAATGACTCAAACGGACGGAGAAAACTATGGCAACAGATACGACAGAAGTAAAAGCGATCGCCCGTTATGTACGTATGTCTCCTTATAAAGTGCGTCGCGTACTTGACCAAATTCGAGGACGTTCATATCGAGAAGCGCTGATTATCCTAGAATTCATGCCCTATCGCTCCTGCGAGCCAGTATTGAAGGTTCTCAGAAGCGCTGCAGCCAATGCTGAACACAACGCTGGGCTGGACAGAGCAGAGCTTGTGATTACTAAAGCTCAAGCGGATCAAGGTCCTGTGCTCAAACGGTTCCAACCAAGGGCGCAAGGTCGTGCTTACCAAATTCGCAAGCCGACGTGTCATATTACTGTGGCTGTCGCTGCTGATGCTGCCGCAGCTAAATAAAGAAAAAATAGCGTACAGGTACACGAGAAGAATTTTTGTTTAGAGGAAGCATTTGTGGGACAGAAGATACATCCAGTAGGTTTTCGCTTGGGAGTCACCCAAGAGCATCAATCCCAGTGGTTTGCTGACCCTAGCCGCTATCCAGAACTTCTACAAGAAGACCACAAACTTCGTGAGTATATAGAACAAAAACTGGGTAGATACGCACAAAACAACGCTGGAATTTCTGAGGTACGGATTGACCGTAAAGCAGATCAAATTGATTTAGAGGTACGTACAGCTCGACCCGGCGTTGTCGTAGGTCGAGGCGGACAAGGGATTGAATCTCTACGTACTGGTCTCCAGCAATTATTGGGAAGCAATCGCCAAATTCGCATCAACGTTGTTGAAGTCCAACGAGTTGATGCCGATGCTTACCTCATTTCTGAATATATCGCTCAACAACTGGAACGCCGCGTTTCCTTCCGGCGGGTCGTACGGCAAGCCATTCAACGTGCACAACGGGCTGGGATACAAGGAATCAAAATTCAAGTCAGTGGACGGCTCAACGGCGCAGAAATCGCGCGGACAGAGTGGACTCGTGAAGGTCGAGTACCTTTACACACGTTACGAGCTGACATTGATTACGCGTACTGTACAGCAAAAACTGTTTACGGAATTCTCGGCATTAAAGTGTGGGTGTTTAAAGGAGAAATTATTCCTGGACAGGAACCAACTCCTCTGCCACCAACGAATCGCGGTGATCGTGACCGTGGTGATCGTGACCGTGGCGACCGCGATCGCCCTTCATCTCGCCGTCAACAACGCCGTCGTCAGCAATTTGAAGACCGCTCAAATGAAGGATAGTCATAAGTTATTAGTCCATAGCATTTGACTTATTACCTTCAGTTTTGACTTTTAACTTTTGACACATCATGTTAAGTCCAAGAAGAACAAAATTCCGCAAACAACAACGCGGACGAATGAACGGTCTAGCCCATCGGGGTAGCGACCTGAACTTTGGGGATTTTGGTTTGCAAGCGTTGGAACCTGCTTGGATTACCTCTCGTCAAATAGAGGCTTCTCGTCGGGCAATGACTCGTTACATCCGCCGGGGTGGAAAAATCTGGATTCGGATTTTTCCTGATAAACCAGTGACTATGCGTCCTGCAGAAACCCGGATGGGTTCTGGTAAAGGTTCACCTGAGTTCTGGGTAGCAGTCGTAAAACCAGGACGAATTCTATTTGAAATTGCAGGCGTTTCCGAAGAAATTGCTCGCGAAGCAATGCGCTTGGCTGCTTTCAAATTACCCATCAAAACTAAGTTCATTTCACGCTCACAAGAGCAACAACAGGTGTAGGTTATGCCTCTTCCCAAAATTTCAGAAGCAAGAGAATTCAGTGACGAACAACTGGGGCAGGAGATTGTCGCTGTTAAAAAAGAACTCTTTCAATTGCGCTTGCAACAAGCAACTAGACAGCTAGACAAACCTCATCTGTTTAGACACGCTCGCCACCGTCTGGCCCAACTAATGACTGTAGAAGGAGAACGCAAACGCGCTTCCTCAAGTCAACAAGCTAAAGAATCAAATTAGAAGATTATGGCAGTAAAAGAACGAGTAGGCTTAGTCGTAAGCGACAAAATGCAAAAAACGGTGGTAGTCGCCATCGAAAACCGCGCTCCTCATCCGAAATACGGCAAAATAGTCGTGAAAACCCAGCGCTATAAGGTGCACGATGAAGAAAATCAGTGCAAAATAGGCGATCGCGTTCGCATTCAGGAAACGCGACCCCTGAGTAAAACTAAGCGCTGGAAAGTCACAGAAATCCTGACTACCAAAAATAGCTAAACCATATAGTTATTAAGTAGTAAAAAATAAAAAGGAAAAACGATCGTGATTCAGCCCCAAACTTACCTTAATGTTGCAGATAATAGCGGTGCCCGTAAACTTATGTGCATCCGCGTATTGGGAGCAGGTAACCGCCGTTACGGCTTCATAGGCGATCGGATCATCGCCGTCGTTAAAGACGCTCAGCCGAACATGGCTGTGAAAAAGTCTGATGTTGTAGAAGCAGTCATAGTCCGCACCCGTCATAATACCCATCGAGATAGCGGTATGAGTATTCGTTTTGACGATAATGCTGCAGTTATTATCAACAAAGATGGTAACCCCAGAGGAACACGGGTTTTCGGACCAGTCGCACGAGAACTGCGTGAGAAAAACTTTACTAAAATTGTTTCTCTGGCTCCGGAGGTGCTGTAATGGCAAATAAAAAGAAGGATCAACCTAGATTTTTCAAAATGCACGTAAAAACTGGGGATACGGTGCAAGTTATTGCCGGGAAAGATAAAGGCAAAGTTGGAGAAATTATCAAAGCAATTCCCCAAGAAAGTAAAGTGCTTGTTAAAGGTGTAAATATAAAAACGAAGCACGTCAAACCTCAGCAAGAAGGTGAATCTGGGCGTATTGTGACTCAGGAATACCCAATCCACAGTTCCAACGTTATGCTCTATTCCACCAAGCAAAATGTTGCCAGTCGCATCTCCTACACTTTCACTGCAGAAGGTAAGAAAGTTAGAATGCTTAAGAAAACTGGCGAAATCATAGATAAATAATGAGTCAGTGATCGAAAGGGGGCCTGTCGGCATATAAAAGCAAGTGCTAGGCTACAGTTTTCTGAGTTGTAGATGCCTAGAGACTGGCTTCCGGTAGATTCCGGTAGATTAACATAGCCGCGTCTAACCAACCCGGAAAGTCATTGGTCATTAGTAAAAAAACAAAAGACAATAGACAAAGAGTAAGGACAATAATCCCTGACCAAGACCAGGGATAAAAAGAACAAAAACTATGGCAACCACAAGACTGAAAACTTTATACCAAGAAACAATTGTCCCGAAACTGATGCAACAGTTTCAGTACACCAACATTCATCAAGTGCCGAAGTTGGAAAAAGTCACTGTTAACCGGGGTTTGGGGGAAGCATCTCAAAATGCGAAAGCGTTGGAAGCGTCTTTGACCGAGATTGCCACAATTACTGGTCAAAAACCAGTCGTGACACGGGCTAAAAAAGCGATCGCGGGCTTCAAAATTCGTCAAGGTATGCCAGTTGGTATTATGGTCACCTTAAGAAGTGAAAGAATGTATGCCTTTCTTGATCGTCTCATTAGTTTAGCACTACCAAGAATCCGGGACTTTCGCGGTATTAGTCCTAAAAGCTTTGATGGTCGCGGTAATTATACTCTAGGTGTCAGAGAGCAACTCATTTTCCCAGAAATTGAGTATGACAGCATTGACCAAATTCGTGGTATGGATATTTCCATTATCACTACAGCAAAGACTGACGAAGAGGGTCGCGCCTTACTTAAAGAAATGGGAATGCCCTTTCGGGATCAATAAGTTCATCTAAAGAGGAAACGATGGCGGTTAACGACACAATTGCAGATATGCTCACGCGCATCCGCAATGCCAATATGGCGCGGCATCAAACAACACAAGTGCCATCCACTAAAATGACTCGTAGCATCGCAAAAGTGCTGCGCGAAGAAGGTTTTATTGGTGAGTTTGAAGATGCAGGAGAAGGAATTGGGCGCAATTTGGTGATTGCCTTGAAATACAAGGGTAAAAATCGCCAACCCCTGATCACCACCCTTAAGCGGGTGAGTAAACCAGGTTTGCGTGTTTACTCCAATAAAAAAGAACTACCAAGAGTACTAGGTGGTATCGGTATTGCCATTATTTCTACATCAAGTGGCATTATGACTGACCGAGAAGCACGGCGTCAAAACTTGGGTGGTGAAGTACTGTGCTACGTTTGGTAGTCATTAGTCATTTGTCATTCGTAAAAGACAACAGACAACAAACAAAGCACAAAGCACAAAGGACTAAAAGTTATGTCTCGAATTGGTAAACTTCCAATTACAATTCCGGCTAAGGTGCAAGTAAATATTGATGGCACAAAAGTGTTAGTCAAGGGTCCTAAAGGCGAACTATTTCGCGATTTGCCTCCTTATGTCATAGTCTCCCAAGAAGGAGAAATATTGCAGGTTAACCGTCGCGATGAATCTCGCACGTCCCGGCAAATGCATGGTTTATGCCGTACTTTGGTTGCCAATATGGTTGAGGGAGTTTCCAAAGGGTTTCAACGTCGTTTGGAAATTCAAGGGGTTGGCTACCGGGCGCAAGTTCAAGGTCGTAACTTGATTTTGAATATGGGCTATAGCCATCAAGTGCAAATCGTTCCACCAGAAGGAATTCAGTTTGCAGTTGAAAATAATACTAACGTTATTGTCAGCGGCTACGACAAAGAAGAAGTAGGCAATACAGCAGCTAAAATTCGTGCGGTGCGCCCACCTGAGCCTTACAAAGGCAAAGGTATTCGTTACGCGGGTGAAATGGTCAGACGTAAAGCTGGTAAGACTGGTGGTAAGGGCAAGAAGTAAAAATGAAACATACTCGTAAGGAATCAAGGGAACGTCGCCGTAGACGTATTCGTGGTAAAGTTGATGGTTCTTCTGAGCGTCCACGGTTAGCTATATTTCGCTCTCACCAACATATTTATGCTCAAGTGATTGATGATACGAATCATCACACCATAGTGGCAGCCTCAACTGTAGAACCAGACTTGAAATCAAAATTAGCTTCAGGTTCAAACTGTCAAGCTTCGGTGGAAGTCGGCAAATTGATCGCAGTTCGCTCCTTAGAAAAAGGTATTAGCAAAGTCGTATTTGACCGAGGTGGCAATCTTTACCACGGTCGCGTCAAAGCACTAGCAGAAGCAGCTCGCGAAGCTGGTTTGGTTTTTTAAATGAGTTATTGCTCATGAGTCATTAGTCGTTAGTTAAAGAAAGACAAATGACAATTGGCTCCTAAAACGAGGTAAATAAAATGGCAACTGGTCGTCGTAAAGCTAACCGTACAAAAAAAGAAGAAACCACATGGCAAGAGCGGGTTATCCAAATCCGACGGGTGAGTAAAGTCGTAAAAGGAGGTAAAAAACTTAGCTTCCGCGCGATCGTCGTTGTGGGAAATGAACGCGGTCAAGTTGGTGTGGGAGTAGGCAAAGCCTCAGATGTGATTGGTGCTGTGAAAAAAGGGGTCGCTGATGGGAAGAAGCATCTGATTGAAATTCCCATGACAAAATCCAACTCTATCCCTCATCCAATTGATGGGATTGGTGGTGGTGCTAAGGTGATTATGCGACCAGCAGCACCTGGTACTGGAGTAATTGCTGGTGGCGCTGTACGTACAGTACTAGAATTAGCAGGAGTTCGCAATATCCTAGCTAAGCAGCTGGGTTCAAACAATCCTCTTAATAATGCTAGAGCCGCAGTTAATGCTCTATCTACCCTGCGAACTTTTCCAGAAGTCGCCGAAGACCGGGGTATTCCTGTTGAAAATCTTTATATTTAAGTCATTTGTCCTCAATCCTTTGTTTTTATAGAAATGACAAATGACCCTCAGGGTATACTTTTGGCGCGTGTATTTTTTGTAGCTCACTAGCACGGCTACGCCCCCAAGTCCTGCAGAAGCTTGCGCCAACAAAGCAGTGTCTGTAGTGGCTCACGAATGATAAATGACTAAATTTTACACAAGGTTTTCCTTATGAGACTAACCGATGTTCGTCCTCAAAAAGGCTCAAAGAAACGTCCCCGTCGTTTAGGTAGGGGTGTTTCAGCCGGTCAAGGTGCTAGTGCTGGTAAGGGTATGCGTGGTCAAAAAGCGCGTTCTGGCAGTAGTACACGACCCGGATTTGAAGGTGGTCAACAGCCATTGTACCGCCGCATACCCAAGTTAAAGGGCTTCCCTCTGGTTAATCGTAAGCAGTACACTACGATTAATGTAGAAAAGCTAGCTTCCCTCCCTGCAAATACAGAAGTTACACTCACCTCGTTAAAAGAAGCAGGTATCCTTACTGCTGCTCGAGGATCTTTGAAGATTTTAGGGGATGGGGAATTGAACGTTCCCCTCAAGGTGCAAGCGGCAGCTTTTACAGGTACAGCTCGTAGCAAAATTGAGGCAGCGGGTGGGAGTTGCGAAGTTTTAGAGTGAGTCAAAAAGCACGCACCTACGACAAGCCTACCCCAGCCAAGTGCCTCGCTTCACGATTTAGGTAGCCCTCTATGATCAGTCGAGACAAAGCTCCAACGGCTCAAGAAACTTTTATGCAGATGGCGCAAGCAGCAGGTCTGCGAGGTCGGCTGCTTCTGACATTAGGTATTTTAATGTTGATTCGTTTGGGCATACATTTGCCCATACCAGGTATTGATCGAGATCGATTTGCCCAAGCCCTTCAAGGGAATAACCAAATCTTAAGCTTTTTGGACATCTTTTCCGGAGGTGGACTTTCTGCTTTGGGAGTCTTTGCCTTAGGGATTTTGCCATACATCAACGCCTCGATTATCATCCAATTACTTACCGCTGCCATTCCGGCTTTAGAAAATTTACAGAAAAATGAGGGCGAAGCAGGACGGCGGAAGATTTCTCAAATGACACGGTATGTTTCTGCGGGTTGGGCAGTTATTCAAAGTGTCTTCTTGGCATCATTCTGGCTTAAGCCCTTTGCCTTTCACTACGGACCAATTTTCGTCATCGAGACAGCGTTAGCTCTCGTCGCAGGTTCGATGTTTGTGATGTGGGCATCAGAAGTGATTACAGAGCGTGGTGTAGGGAACGGCGCATCTTTGTTGATTTTTGTCAACATTGTGGCAACACTGCCAAAAGCTCTAGGTGACACAATCGATTTTGTACAAGCCGGAAACCCAGCGGGTCAAGTTATTGCCCTATTGCTGCTTTTCCTAGTGACAATTGTTGGTATTGTGTTTGTGCAGGAAGGAATCCGTCGTATTCCGATTATTTCAGCGCGTCGCCAAGTTGGAAAACGAATTTTTGCAGAGCAACGTAACTACTTACCCCTACGACTTAATCAAGGGGGCGTGATGCCAATTATTTTTGCGGCTGCAATTTTAAGTTTGCCAATGTTGGTAGGGAATTTTATCAAAAATCCAGAATACTCGAGAATTATTAACACCTATCTCGTACCTGGAGGTTCTGGGGCTTGGGTGTATGCTCTTGTCTACCTAGTTTCTATCGTCTTCTTCAGCTACTTTTATTCATCATTGATTGTCAACCCAGTTGATGTAGCACAGAACTTGAAGAAGATGGGTTCTAGTATTCCAGGTATTCGTCCAGGAAAAGCAACGACTGAGTACATTGAGCGCGTACTGAATCGATTAACTTTTTTAGGTGCTATCTTTCTGGGTTTGATTGCTATTATCCCTACTGCCGTTGAAAGTGCTTTAAATGTACGAACCTTTAGAGGGCTAGGTGCTACCTCTTTGTTAATCTTAGTTGGTGTAGCTATTGATACATCAAAGCAGATTCAAACTTACGTTATCTCTCAGCGCTATGAAGGGATGGTGAAACAGTAGTGACACGAGTAATCTTCTTGGGACCACCTGGAGCTGGTAAAGGAACTCAAGCTAAAACCTTAGCTGACAATTTGAATATTCCTCATATTTCTACTGGTGACATACTGCGTCAAGGTCTAAAAGACCAAACTCCTTTGGGTGTCAAGGCTCAAACTTATATGGATAAAGGTGAGTTGGTTCCCGATCAACTTGTGGAGGAAATGGTGCAGGAACGTCTCAAGCAGGATGATACGAAATCAGGCTGGATTCTTGATGGCTTTCCCCGCACTGTTAATCAAGCAGTTTTTTTAGGGGAGTTACTGCGAAAACTGAACCAAAATGGCGAAAAAGTCGTCAATTTGAATGTGCCAGATGACACAGTAATAGCACGGTTACTAGAGCGAGGCAGAAAAGATGACTCAGAAGAAGTCATCCGTCGTCGCTTAGAAGTTTACCGGTCTGAAACGGCACCTTTGATTGACTATTACAGTAGTCGTCAGAGTCTCCTCAGTATAAACGGTAATCAGTCCCTAGAAGAAGTCACTGCTGAATTAAAAAAGGTCATTGCGTCTTAAAAGGGGGGAGTGGGTGAGAGGTAAGAAGTGACAAATGTTTCCCAATTCTTTGTACCTAGCACCCTATTCCCTATATCCCAAGCAGATGTATGTAAATATTGGATAAAATATATTAATGAAGTGTTGATATATTCTCCGAAATATGTTTTTTGCAGACTATAAGTAGCTGTAACAAAGTAGGAGGCTGTTGAGTTGAGGAAAAAACTTGTCTAAACAAGATTTGATAGAGATGGAAGGCACGGTCACCGAATCCCTGCCAAATGCAATGTTTCGTGTTGATTTAGATAACGGCTTCAATGTATTAGCTCACATTTCTGGCAAGATTCGCCGTAACTATATCAAGATATTACCCGGCGATCGCGTCAAAGTAGAGTTAACGCCTTACGATCTGACAAAAGGCAGAATTACTTATCGATTACGTAAAAAATAGCTCATTTTTCAACTATTGTTCGGAATGAATTCTCACTTATGTAAAAAATGATACTATGGCAAGCTGAAAAAAAACAATGAATTTTACTGACTGATTAATCATAAAATGTTATAATTCAATATTTGGAGTCAACAAAAAGCCATGAAAGTCAGAGCGTCTGTCAAAAAAATCTGCGAAAAGTGTAACGTGATCAGGCGTCGTGGTCGCGTTATGGTGATTTGTGTCAATCCTAAGCATAAGCAGCGTCAAGGATAACACAAGGAAAAACTGAACACTCATCAGGGAAATTTATTCAAATAACTGCTGAGTGAAAAAAAACACTACTAGTTTGAAGGAATAGGGAGAGACGAGTTGTGGCACGTATTGCCGGAGTAGACCTTCCACGTGATAAACGTGTTGAAATTGGTCTAACTTATATCTACGGAATTGGGTTATCTCTTTCAAAAGAGATATTAGCAGCCACGAGTGTCAACCCTGATACTCGTATTAAAGACCTGAGTGATGCTGACGTAGCAGCTCTGAGGGGAGAAATAGAAGAGAACTACCAAGTAGAAGGTGACCTAAGGCGCTTGGAAGCAATGAACATCAAGCGCCTAATTGAAATTGGTACTTATAGGGGTCGTCGCCACCGCATGGGCTTACCTGTGAGAGGACAAAGAACTCGAACTAACGCCAGAACTCGTCGAGGAAGACGACAGACAGTAGCTGGTAAGAAGAAAGCCCCATCCAAGTAATTGTTTTTGTGCTGAATTACAGCAATACTTAACCTTAATATTTAACCAAGTGCGATATGGCGCGACAACAAAGTGCAAAGAAATCCGGCAGCAAAAAGCTAAAACGTAATGTTCCAAACGGGATAGCTTACATTCAGTCTACTTTCAACAATAGCATTGTTACCATTAGCGATCAAAATGGAGATGTTATCTCCTGGGCAAGTGCTGGATCTAGTGGTTTTAAGGGAGCAAAAAAAGGTACTCCTTTTGCAGCCCAGACCGCAGCTGAAAGTGCAGCACGTCGAGCAATGGATCAAGGAATGCGCCAAATAGAAGTCATGGTCAGTGGTCCTGGGGCTGGTCGAGAAACAGCTATCCGGGCACTTCAAGGAGCCGGACTAGAAATTACATTAATTCGGGATATTACCCCGATTCCTCATAATGGTTGCCGCCCACCCAAGCGCCGCCGAGTATAAAGACAACTTATGAAGCGGTGACTCCAGCGCGCATGAGGAGTGTTTCCGCTCTCACGGCGACGGGCGTTCCCGATAGCCGTAAGGCGTGGCGTTAGCCATAGGGTGAAGGTGAGAAGTTTGAGAAAACGCTAGTTGCATAAGGATTCTACGAAAGGCACCGACTTGAGAGAGTTTCCTTTCGTCCTATTGAGCAACTTCCCCCTGAAAACTTGAAACTTCAAAAAACAAAACACCATCACTCTCCGTTGGCAATTCTTGGGATCAAACTTCACCATCATTGGACATACAGTTTGATAAACCTCGTCGTTTAAGAGGTCATTAAGTAAATTCGAGAGGGCAGAGCCGCATGGTGAGCGCAAGCTCCAAAAGGGTAACCCGAAGGCAAGCAACTAGCAAAAGGCTTTGCCGACTTGAAAGGACTACTTGTACAACTTCCTCTGAGTATGAAAATAACCGTTTCATCAAGGGTACTGGTGTGCAACTGTTTGTCCTTGCCACTGTGTTGTGGTTCGGCAGGTGCTCTGTGCCAGGTTTAGTGTACGTTTGTGACTGGTGTAAGCCCTATGCCTACGGCATAGGGCTTAGAACATAGGAGAAACCCGCATGCAGTTGGTGCTCGTTAGAATACAACTGGGATCATTCACAAACCTAGTGATACGTAGTGAATGTGAACCAAACCACCCTCAGCCTTAGCAGAAGGGTAGCTGAACTACGAAAAACTACGATATTCAGCGATGAGATCCATCGGCAAAACTACCCAAAAAACGTCTAAAAAGGAGCATACCGAACCACAGCCCAGGCTCGACTTGAAGAGGTTTCCCTTGGACGGGTTTGCTGACTCTGGCCAACTGGTGAAACCAGTGCGGCACCTATGTTTCCCTCCTGGCAGATCTGAGTCTTGTGTTGGGTTTACCCACATAGGACACTGGCGAATCCCTAAGAGCGTCGGACTGCCCCTTGAGAACGCTGGTAAAGACGGTTTTCACGACAATGAGAGTGTCACCCAAGACAATAAATTTATCTGCTAGCAAAACCTTATATGAAGGGAGGCGACCCTATGGCGCAGTTTCAAATTGAATGTGTAGAGTCAAGTACTGAAGACAATAGGAGTAATCACAGTAAATTTGTCTTAGAACCCTTAGAGCGCGGTCAAGGTACGACCGTTGGCAATGCCCTGAGACGGGTATTACTTTCTAACCTAGAGGGGACAGCTGTAACTGCAGTTCGGATTGCAGGCGTGTCACACGAGTTCGCCACCGTTCATGGTGTGCGAGAAGATGTGCTTGAAATGATGATGAAAATGAAAGAAGTTATTCTTAAAAGCTATTCCTCTCAACCCCAGATTGGTCGCTTACTCGTTACAGGTCCAACAACAGTCACTTCAGCACATTTTGATTTGCCTAGTGAAGTAGAAGTGATCGACCCAACCCAATATATAGCGACTGTCGCTGAAGGTGGCAAGCTAGAAATGGAGTTTCGGATTGAAAGAGGCAAAGGATATCGAACTGTAGAGCGGGGTCGTGAAGAAGCCACATCTTTGGACTTTCTCCAAATCGACTCAATATTTATGCCAGTGCGCAAAGTCAACTACAGCGTTGAAGAAACTCGTGGAGATAGTGGAATACCAAAAGACAGATTGTTACTGGAAATTTGGACAAATGGTAGTCTGACCCCTCAAGAAGCACTCTCCTCTGCCGCTACTATACTGGTGGATTTGTTTAACCCGTTGAAAGAGATCTCGCTCGACATACCAGATGTAGGCGCAGAAATCCCAGACGATCCAACTGCTCAGATTCCTATCGAAGAGTTGCAACTGTCAGTACGAGCTTATAACTGTCTCAAACGAGCACAAGTAAACTCGGTAGCTGATTTGTTGGATTACACTCAAGAAGACCTATTAGAAATAAAAAACTTTGGTCAAAAGTCAGCTGAAGAAGTTGTTGAAGCCTTACAGCGACGCTTGGGGATCACTTTACCAACAGAAAGAGCTAATAAACACGCCTAAAACTGGTTATTCGTTAGTAGTAAGTAATTAGTCAAACAACTAACTACCAACTAATAACTACCAACTACCAACTAACAACTAACACAAAGATTATGCGTCACCGTTGTGGAGTCAAAAAACTCAGCAAACCAGCTGACCAACGTCGCGCTCTGTTGCGAGCGCTCACCACTGAATTAATTCGTCATGGACGAATTACTACCACTTTAGCCCGAGCTAAGGTAGTACGCTCTGAAGTGGACAAAATGATTACTCTTGCGAAAGAGGGTTCTTTAGCAGCACGCCGTCAAGCCCTCGGTTATATATACGACAAACAACTGGTTCATGCTCTGTTTGAGCAAGTTCCCACACGGTATAGCGATCGCCAAGGAGGTTACACCCGTATCCTGCATACCGTACCACGTCGGGGTGATAATTCTAAGATGGCAATCATCGAACTCGTCTAAACAGATGAAGGCACTTATGCTGAAGGATCAGATGAAAATTTTATCCTTCTAACTTCCGCCTCAAGTTGATTTTATGTTAAGTAGCCACCAGCCTACACAAACTTGTCGAGTCGCCCTGGTCATTCAATACCTGGGCACTCATTTTCATGGCTGGCAACGCCAACCGCAACAACGCACTGTCCAAGAAGAGATAGAAACAGCTCTTTCTCATATCCTAGGTCATCCAGTCACGCTGTACGGCGCAGGGCGAACTGATGCTGGAGTTCACGCTGCTGCTCAAGTGGCACATTTTAATGTCACAAGTCCGATACCAGCTTACAAATGGGCAACCATTCTTAACAGCTATTTGCCCAAAGATATACTAATTCGAGCCTCCGCACAAGTAAATCACAATTGGCACGCTCGCTTTAGTGCTATTTATCGACGGTATCGTTACACGTTCTATACTGAAAAGTTACCGAACTTGTTTGCCAGCGCTTTTAGTTGGCATTATTATCACGAACCTTTGGATGAATCTCTCATTCAAGCAGCACTGGAACCTTTGATTGGAAAGCATCACCTAGCTGCTTTTCGTCGAGCAAACTCAGCACGCCAGCATTCTTGGGTAGAAGTACAAGCAGCAGAGTGTTATCGCACTGGACCATTTCTTTATATTGAAATTCAGGCTGATGGATTTTTGTATGGTATGGTGCGGCTATTAGTAGGAATGTTGGTACAAGTTGGTTGCAGACAACTCACCCTAACTAGTTTCACCGACGTTTGGAAAGATCAACGACGTCAAGAAGTGAAATATGCCGCACCTGCTCACGGGTTATGCTTGTTGCGAGTCGGCTATCCTGATTTCCCGTTTCCCCCAGAGATTTGGTTTGAGACCCAACCCAAATTAATCTTTGGTCAATAAGGACTAAAGACAAAGGACTAAAGACAAAGGACTAAAGACAAATGACAACAGACAAAACATATCTTCCTCCTCAGAAAACTATGGAGCATGATTGGTACGTCATAGACGCTACTAACCAACGCCTCGGTCGCTTAGCAAGCGAAATCGCTATGGTTCTCAGAGGGAAAAATAAACCCCACTATACCCCTCACATGGACACAGGTGATTTCGTCATCGTTGTCAATGCTGAGAAAATAGAAGTGACAGGTAAAAAACGCACACAAAAGCTTTACCGTCGTCATTCCGGTCGTCCTGGTGGAATGAAGACCGAAACCTTTGACAAGCTACAACAACGTTTGCCAGAAAGAATTGTGGAACATGCCATCAAAGGTATGCTACCAAAAAATAGCTTGGGACGTCAGTTGTTTACTAAGCTAAAAGTTTACGCTGGACCAACTCATCCCCATGCAGCACAACAACCAAAAGAGTTACAAATTCAGACCATTCCAGGAGTAGAAAATTAATGCAAGCAGCAGATAATAGCGGTCGTGCTATGTATTGGGGTACAGGTCGTCGTAAATCGGCGATCGCGCGGGTTCGCTTGGTTCCCGGTACTGGACAAATGATTGTCAATGGCAAACCAGGAGACCTTTACTTCCAATTCAACCCAAACTACATTTCCCTAGCCAAAGCACCTCTAGAAACTCTTGGCTTGGAAAACGAATACGACATTCTTGTCAAAGCTGAGGGTGGCGGTTTAACTGGACAATCAGATGCAGTTCGTTTGGGAGTTGCTCGTGCGCTTTGCCAACTCGATCCAGAAAACCGTCCGCCTTTAAAAATCGAAGGCTACCTGACTCGTGATCCACGAGCAAAAGAGCGCAAAAAATACGGTTTGCACAAAGCTCGTAAAGCACCTCAGTACTCTAAGCGTTAAGCAATTTTGGATTTTTCCTGCACCCTTGACGCAGATAAATGTTTGTGAGTTAGCGTGCACCAGCCTTGATCAGCGGTTGCTATGATCATCAAAAAAATCTAAAATCCAAAGTTCTACAACCCCTGAAAACCTGAAAGTTATAATTGGTATAGATAGACCACGGAAAGAAAAATGGCGAAACCAGAGATTCATCCCCAGTGGTATCCAGATGCAAAAGTTTACTGTAACGGTCAACTTGTGATGACTGTTGGCTCTACTAAGCCAGAATTGCACGTAGATGTTTGGTCTGGAAACCACCCCTTTTATACAGGTACTCAGAAGATAATTGACAGCGAAGGTCGCGTAGAACGCTTCCTGCGTAAATATGGCATGATGGAAGGTCAATCCAAAGGCGGAAGAAGGAAAAAGTAGCGGCTTGGCTTTAGCTGTTAACAACGACCCTGCATCAGCTGGGTCGATTGTTGTATTTAATGCTCAAGCAAATTTGCTATTTTTAAGGAGTGACTGTATCCGTCATGGCTGAAACATACCTGCTGGAGAAACTAAAATCCGTTGAACAAACTTTTCATGAATTGACTCGTCGCCTTGCCGACCCCGATACTGCCAAAAACCCTGATGAGTATCAAAAAATCGCAAAGGCACGCTCTTCTTTGGAAGAAGTGGTAGATACCTACGAAACCTGGAAAAACGCCCAGGAAGAATTCGTAGGGGCGCGTCAGGTGCTCAAAGAATCTCAAAGTGATCCAGAACTGCAAGAAATGGCAGCCCTGGAAGTTGAAGAACTTGAGCAAAAAATAGAACAGTTAGAAAATCGTTTGAAGATTTTGCTACTACCCCGTGATCCTAATGATGATAAAAACATCATGTTGGAAATTCGTGCGGGTACTGGTGGTGATGAAGCAAGCATTTGGGCTGGTGATTTAGTACGTTTGTACTCAAAGTATGCTGACAGCCAAAGTTGGCGTGTGAAGTTAGTCAGTGAGTCCTTGGCGGAAATGGGCGGCTTTAAAGAAGCCATTTTGGAAATTCAAGGCGATAGCGTATACAGCAAGCTAAAGTTTGAAGCTGGAGTGCATCGCGTGCAGCGTGTACCAGTCACTGAAGCTGGGGGACGGGTTCACACCTCAACAGCAACTGTGGCGATAATGCCAGAGGTGGATGATGTAGAAATCCACATTGATCCGAAGGATATTGAAATGAGCACAGCTCGTTCTGGTGGTGCTGGTGGACAAAACGTCAACAAAGTGGAAACAGCCGCTGACTTGTTCCACAAACCCACTGGTATCCGGATTTTCTGTACGGAAGAACGCAGCCAATTGCAGAACAAAGAACGGGCAATGCAGATCCTGCGGGCAAAACTGTATGAGATGAAGTTGCGAGAACAACAAGAAGCTGTGACTTCTATGCGGCGATCGCAAGTCGGTACAGGATCACGTTCTGAAAAGATTCGCACTTATAACTACAAAGATAACCGCGCCACCGACCACCGCTTAAATCAAAACTATTCGCTCAACGCAGTTCTAGAAGGGGAACTTGAACACATTATTCAAGCTTGTATTTCTCAAGATCAACAAGAACGCTTAGCAGAACTCGCTGCTTCCGGTGCTAATAGTTAATATTTAGGGTTGCTAGTTTTTTTTCCATTATAGGACTTATGCACAAGAGATCCTTCGACAGAGTTAAAATGGGGGCTTTTAAGATTCCCTCCTTTTGAAGCGGGAATCGGGGTTTCGGCTTTTGAGTCCGTAAGTGCTGCATTAATAACTAGCTACGGCCTTTTAAATATCATGAAAAACCGCTTTTGTGTCTTACATAAAGCAACACAACAAGCGGTTTTCTAATGCGTTGTTTGGAATCAATATATCAAGCAATATACTCGACATTACATTGGAACCGTATTTATAGCGCTTCTGGTTTGAGCCAGATACAATCGCTTTAGTGTATAAACCAACCAATGCAGCAGATATACTCTATTTATGATAACATATAATACAATAAATATACGCTTCAAACTCCCCATGCATATGCTGTTTTGACAATTTGTAGCCAATAAAGTCACATAGGAAAACTTTGTTATTTAACCATCAACATTTGTTGCACAGAATGAACTTTTTATTATTTGCGGGTTATAGACCATGTTAATTCTTTGTTTCATGTACCAACTTGTGGCATTCTGTATTTAGAAGCTAAGATGCTTCTGAGCGAGAAGCTTTTGAACTTTGAACAGCTTGCAGCATCTTTGATACTCATCAAAATCGAGATGCACCCAAACAAAACGTGCCAAAGTGATGTCATCTCCATGAGATGAAAGCATTTAATTATAAGGCTTTCATCTAAATATTAAGGAGTGTAATGTTTTATCATATTCCTGAAAACTTTAGGTCACTTTACCCTTATGATGAGGAAAACTTGTAAAGTTTAGTGAGAAGGAAGTTATTAAACGTGGCTATTCCTCTGCTAGAGTATGCGCCTTTAAGTCAAAATAATCGTGTTACTGGCTACGAAATTCCGGGTGATGAACAGCCTAGAATCTTCTCCACTGACAATTTACTTTCTGCGACTGACCTAGATAACTTAATCGAGGCAGCCTACCGTCAGATATTTTTCCATGCTTTTGCCTCTGATCGGGAGCGTTTTTTGGAGTCGCAGCTCCGCAGTGGACAGATTACCGTCCGTGAGTTTATTCGTGGATTGTGCTTGTCCAAAACCTTCACTGGTAGCTTCTATAACCTCAACAGCAACTACCGCTTTGTTGAGCATTGTGTTCAACGGATTTTGGGACGTGATGTTTACAGCGAACGGGAAAAAATTGCTTGGTCAATCGTGGTAGCAACCAAAGGTCGGGCTGGCTTCATCAATGATCTGCTCAACAGCGACGAATACTTAGAGAACTTTGGTGACAGCATTGTTCCCTACCAACGTCGTCGGGTTCTGCCCTCAGGAGCCAGCCAATTGCCATTCAACATCAAGTCTCCGCGTTACGATGAATACCATCGTGCGCAACTCGGCTTCCCCCAAATAATCTGGCAAACCATTGTACGTCGCTACACTCCACCCGACAAGCAGGCTAAAGCCGGTGATCCAGCTCTGTTTGCATCAATGGCTCAGAGTATTAATCCAACAGGTAATCCTCCGCAACGGATCTCGCCTTATAACATTGATTACGAGAAAGCAGTGCCTTATCGCCGCCGGTAATTACGGCTGGTCATTTAGCAACCACGATACAACGTGACTGCAATCTTCCAAAATAGAGGAGTCAGAATTCAGGTGCTAGGGTTTAGAAAATGTATTTCTGAATCTTGAGTTCTTAAATCTGGCTCCTTATTTGCTCTAGATCATTTTTCGGCTGATTATTTTTTTGAAGAAGCGGCAATATTATCAATCAGGACTTACGCAACAATAAGGTAGTTGCACCCGTTGCGACGAGGAGTGCGCAATCTGATAGTCAAGTTCATTCGAAACTCATGCGTAAGTCCTATCAATGTATTCATAATTATTAAACTTTTTTACAGCACTAAATTATAAAAATTAAAGAAGATAAATTCAAGAAATCTCCTGAAAAATACTACTTGAAATACATAGATCGCTGTGACCAACCACGAACAAGTTAGCAAAAGTTTAACTCTTTTAAATCAAGGATTGTACCCTTATGTAAAAAGGGAGATGCAAAAAGTTTATGGTGAGCGCTGGCTAAGAATTATCTCATCATCTATGTCTGATAACTCATCCATAAAGCTTAGCCCAGAAGAGATTCTAGGTAATGATGTTTTTACTTTATTAAAAGTCATTATTGGACAGTGGAATCAGGTATTCAGCAAAAATTTAGGTTACGCTGAGGGAGCTTTAGTGAGTGAACTCATGGAAGTTACTAACAGTTGGGCGGATCAATATCATTTTTCAACTGAAGACACTTATCGCACTTTAGACACGATCGCTCGACTCCTGAAAGCTATCTCTGCACCAGAAACAAGTATTGTAGAACTTGACTTGCAAAAAGTCTTAAAAAGACTTTTTTCTAAACAAGCCGAAAAAGACTCCAACACAGAGAAATTGGCTGACATTGTCAAACACCAAAACTTTCAGAATACTTCTCTTTTAATCCGTGCGCTGACACACCGTTCCTATGTCCATGAAAACCCGCAAGAAGGTGAACACAACGAACGTCTGGAGTTTCTTGGTGATGCTTTGCTGACTTATTTAAGTGGCGAATACCTTTATCGTCGTTACCCAGAAAAGGGAGAAGATGAGTTAACTCGTCGGCGTTCTGCACTGGTTGATGAAAAGCAACTAGCAAAATTTGCAATTGAGGTTGGTTTAGATCGCAGAATGCGGTTAGGTAAAGGTGCAACTTTAGAAGGAGGTTACCAAAATCCTAATTTACTCAGCAGTACTTTTGAAGCAGTCATCGCCGCTTACTACTTAGACAACAATTATGATAGTGAAGCAGTACGTGCTGTTGTGGAACCGTTGTTTGACTCTGTTCCTGAGAGTATTGTGGAGTTTCGCTCAAATGTAGACTCTAAAAATCGCTTTCAAGAATGGGTGCAACGCAATATCACTCAAATACCACCCAAGTATGTCACAGTTCAAGTAGGTGGTTCTTCTCATGCTCCAGAGTTTGTAGCTAAAGTAGTTGTGGGAGAGAAAGAGTATGGACAAGGTAAAGGGCGCAGTAAGAAAGATGCTGAGAAGGCTGCAGCTGAGAACGCGCTAGCTAGGCTAGAAAAATCAAAGTAAATGTCAGATATACACCTCACACTTCTACTTTTAACGGTAAAGTCACAGTGAAAGTAGAACCTACTCCTATTTGAGAGACTAAGCTAATTTCACCTTGCAACAGTTTTATCAGCCGTGAAACGATTGCCAAGCCCAAGCCGGTACTATTGGGAAGGAAGGATTTACTACCAGAACCAATGCGAAAGTAAGGTTGAAAAATCTGTACTTGATCTTCTGGCTCAATTCCAATTCCAGTATCTGAAACTGCAACACTCCACTTGCTAATGTCTAAAGTTTCACACTTGATTTTTACCGTTCCTGACTCTGTGTAGCGAATCGCATTACTAACAAGATTTGTTACAATTTGCTGTAATCGTAACGGGTCTGTTACAACTTCGTCAGGAGCACGGTTGCAATCAATAACAATTTGTAATTTTTTTTGAGTAGCCAAAGGCTCCAGCATTTCGTAGACATTTATAATTAATTCATACACCTGAGTTGGTTCTGGTTCGAGTTTCATCTGCCCTGCATCATAGCGAGAAATCTCCAGTGCATCGTTAATCAGGTGAATTAATTGTCTCCCACTGCGTAACACGCGGTCAATGTGTTCTAGATGGCTAAAGGAATTTTTTTCCTCTGATTTTTGGCGTTGTAAGCGCAAAAACAAATCTGAGTAACCAATAATCGAAGTTAATGGGTTTTTGAGTTCGTGCGCGAGATACGATAAATTATCTTGATTTGCTCGCACTAAGCGAGTTAATTCCTGATTATTAAGGGTTAACTGATTGTGCAGCTGCTCTAGTTCTGTTAATCGCTGTTCTGTGTAACTTTGGAAACAATAGGCTATTGCTTCATCTAACACCATATCAATCAAATGCACGGCTCGCATCACTTCTTTTGCTGATGCTTTCAGGAATTCCGGTTCTAAAGTGACAAATATGGTGTTACGCAAAAGCCGATACTCTAGTGCAATTTCTGCTGCATCGAAACCTTGTTCAGCCCTAAGAATCCCATGCTCTAAACTTGCTTGAACTAGGGATTGAACTTCATCATCTTGATATTGAGAAAGCACAGTTGCTAGAGCCAAGAGGACATGATCAAGATGATTTTCAATAGCTGTACGGCTTAGATGATTGGTGCTGAAAATCTTTTTATCCCGACGAACAGCTTCCACCCATTGTTTCATAATCCTCTGAGTTTGATCCCGCAGCAATTGACTAAAATCTTTCATCACTTATGGGTGGATAGACATACAAATAGAGTAAATCATTCTATGATCTACATCCTAAGCATAGGAGTATTACATTGTCTTTACTAAAAAGATGTAATAATTAGAAATAAAAATACATAATATCCAAATCATCTTTATTCATCTAAAAATAAATGAATTTCCTTTCTAAGAATACTTGTTTTCTAGCCAAAAAAAGTATATCCTAGGGTTGCTTGACGCCATTGTTTGCTGGTGTTACATTTATCATAAATCAGAGTAAGTCAGCCTAATCCAATGAATTGCATTGCATAAGTTGGAGCGGAGGAACCAAAGTATGGGGCGTATCTTACTAGAAGAAACAAACAGTAGATGTATCTTTTCACTTGTTGTTTTTTCCTTCTATCAGAGGGGTATCTCTCAACCCTAGCCCGTCAGCTAACTTCGTAGGCAATGAGAGGAGACTGAAGAGACAGCATGATTGTAATGTTGTGATCTCATCAGTATCCTTGGCTGGTACTGCTCGGACTAATTGTACCTGCGTGAAGTCTGTTGAGGTCATCAATGGTGTTACAACTAAACGTAGCTGCCATTTTGGCGGTTGCTAGTCGAACAGCTTGGAAACGCGCTAAACCCGTTATTGTACGGGACGCTTTCTTGCTACCTTTGGTTGGTTTTTTGGGCGTTATTGTTGTCTGGTGGATTATTGCCCTTGCCAATCATGAGTTAATGCCCACGCCACCTGAAGCATTAGCAGCAAATTTAGATTACATCCTGAACCCATTTTTTCAAAGAGGACCAGGTAACTTAGGTATTGGCTGGCTATTAATCGCGAGTATTCGTCGGGTTTTATTAGGTTTTACTCTAGGTGCTTTAGTAGCTATTCCTGTTGGTTTTCTCATCGGGATGTCAAGAACGGCAATGATGATTCTCAATCCCGTTATCCAAATCTTCAAGCCAGTATCACCTCTAGCATGGCTTCCTATTGCTCTAGCAATCTTTAATTTGGCAGATCCATCGGCAATCTTTGTGATTTTCATTACTTCTCTGTGGCCAACAATTATTAACACTGCTTTGGGAGTTTCCAGTGTTTCCAAAGACTATATAGATGTAGCACGAGTTCTAGAAATGCCCGCTTGGCGAAGAATTACAAAAATCATTTGGCCTGCAAGTTTACCATACATTTTTACAGGTTTACGAATTAGTATAGGCATTGCCTGGTTAGTTATCGTTGCAGTAGAAATGCTCACAGGTGGTATTGGAATTGGCTTTTTTGTCTGGGATGAGTGGAGTCGCTTGAACCTCAATTCCGTTTTTCTTGCTGTTCTAGTGATTGGCTTAACAGGACTGTTGCTTGATTATGCCATAGGCAGAATACAAGCTTTTGTCACTCGTCGCCCGGTAACTTCAAATTAGGTTTTCATCAGCGGTCAGTCATTGATTATATATGGTGCGTTCCACTGCATTATCGCACCACCATATTATTACCTTTGATGAAATCTGACCTTTTTCAATAGCTAATGAATTGTGTGGGGTCAGACAGATAAGCTATTTAAAATTTAAAGAACAAGCTGACTGTATAACAAGCAGCCTACCTGCTATTTGTATACACGAATCAAATATCTGACAGTCCAAACAAGAACTTTTGTCCCTAGTTAATATTCTGAGTCATTTCGCCGCAGGAGGTTGTTCATGAGCGACGATAACACAAATAACTGGAAGCGACGAGACTTTATCACAGGGCTAGGCGCTACAGCATTTGCAACTGGACTTTCTTCTTGTGCCATTAATGCTAATCGTGCCCCTAAAGGACTGTCACAAGCGGCGTCGGCGGTGGAACCAGTCGTAGATCCCAAGACACTAGAAAAACCTAATATTACAGTGGGATACGTACCGGTGAATGACTGCGCCCCCTTTGCTATAGCCTGGGAGAAAGGGTTTTTCCGCAAGTATGGTTTAAACGTCACCCTCAGCCGTGAAGCAAGCTGGGCGACGTCTCGTGATGGTATTATTTTTGGACGCCTTGATGCTTCACCAGTTGTGAGTGGTGCAGTGATCAACGCCAGAACTGGTGCAGAAGGCGCACGTCATGCCCCCCTGTGTGCAGCGATGACAATTCATCGTCATGGTAATGCGATGACGATGAATAAAGCAATGTGGGAGTCTGGGGTGCGTCCTTGGCGAGACTATAACGGCAATTTAGAAGAGTTTGGACGAGATTTTCGCAATTATTTTGAAAAATTACCAGCTGAAAAACGAGTTTGGGCTGTGGTGCTGAGTTCGGCTATTTATGAATACTTTGTCCGCTACTTAGCAGCAGCCGCTGGAGTTGCTCCTGATGAAGAATTTCGCATTATCATTGTCCCGCCTCCACAGATGGTGGTGAATATGAGAATTGGGGCGATGCAAGGCTACATGGTGGCTGAACCGTGGAATTCACGAGCAATTACTGGTAATGAAGGAATTGGCTTCACCTTCGCTCAAGGGAGAGAAATTTGGCAAGGACACCCAGATAGACTTTTAGGTGTCATGGAGTCTTTCATCAAAGATAATCCCAAAACTTATCGCTCTTTGGTTAAAGCAATGATAGAAGCTTGTCGGTATTGTAGTGACACAAAAAACCGGGAGGAAGTCGCTAAAATTCTCACGAGTAAATCGTATACGGGAGCAAAACTCAAATTAACAGAAGCGGCTATTGTCGGTAACTACAATTATGGTGGTTTTGATGATAAAAAACGAGTTTGGAAAGCTCCTGAAACAACAATTTTCTTTGAAAAACCTGCTAATCTTGTTAAAACACCAAATGACCATTCAACATTTCTCTGGCAATCTCAGAGTCTTTGGCTAATGACTCAGTCGGCTCGCTGGGGACAAATTAAAGAAATTCCCAAAAATGCTGAAGAAGTAGCGCGTAAAGGTTGGCGAACTGACTTATATCGAGAAATTGCTGCTGAAATGGGAATTGAATGTCCAAAAGAAGATTACAAGGTAGAGCAAGCTGAACTATTTATCGACAAAAAAGCTTTTGACCCCAGTGATCCAGTGGGGTATCTTAAGAGTTTTCAAATAAGAGCTAACGCTCCTAAATCTTTTTTTCTGTCTTAATCAATTGAGTTACATCAATTAGATTGTATTGACTGTACTTTGCAATTAGTCCGTTGTTATTTACAAAGAACTCATGTCATTTTTAAATAATTCATAAATAGATTCTTATAGGAGTGTTAAATGAAATCTACCTTTTTCTCGAAAGATGCTTATGATAAGCCTGTACCGCACACTGGATTTTTAGAAATTGAAAATCTATATAAATCATATCCAACACCTGATGGCAATCGATTTGTTGTTTTAGATAACGTTAATTTAACAATAGCCGAAGATGAATATATCTCTATAATTGGTCACTCTGGGTGCGGAAAATCTACACTTTTGAAAATTGTAGCAGGATTAGAAAAAGCGACTTCTGGCTCGGTACGGTTAGATGGCAAAGAAATTCATAAACCAGGAGCAGAGCGTATGATGGTGTTTCAACACTATTCGCTCTTACCTTGGTTAACTGTGCGGGAAAATATCCGGCTTGCTGTAGACGAAGTGCTAAAAGATGCTAATCGTTCTGAAAAAATTAGCATTGTGAACCAACACCTGGCAATGGTAAATTTAACAGCAGCAGCAGATAAATATCCTGATGAAATTTCTGGTGGTATGAAGCAGCGGGTGGGTATTGCCAGAGCATTGGCAATTCGCCCAAAAATGTTGCTGATGGATGAACCTTTTGGAGCCTTAGATGCACTAACTCGCGGAAAATTGCAGCGACAAGTATTAGATATTTGGGAACATCACCGACAAGCAGTGATGATGGTTACTCATGATGTGGATGAGGCTATTTATATGTCAGATCGCATTGTTCTGATGACGAATGGACCAGCAGCTAATATTGGGGAGATACTGGAAGTACCGTTTCCTCATCCACGCGATCGCAATGCTATGAGGAACTCACAAGAATACTATGAACTCCGCAACTATGCGCTCAACTTTCTAGATCGGTATTTTACCCAAGACGAGTAGTTTAAAAAATTGTAATTCATAATTTGCCATTCATCATTCTCTAGGCAATAACGGGTTACTAACGACAAACGAGTTATTTTCTTTGTAAATTTTTCTTTAGCGTGGTTAGAAAGTTATGAATCTTAAACCCATCTTGGTGCGTCTCCAAAACGCGATCGCAAGAGACGATTTAATTGATCAAATGGTACTTCTCTCCGTCCCAGAAACAGCTTTTTCTGCACAGGAGCAATCAGCAAAATCAATTAACTTAATCGTTGGTTATAACAGTTCTCCGAATAGTCATACCGCCTTAGATATTGCCTTATTAATAGCTCATCAAACACGTTTAGCCACAAAGGCGCAAGTAACAGTTCAAGTCGTCTATGTGATCGAGCAAAATCATAAAACTCATCCTGAAGATGTTTTACAAATAGAGAAATTTCCCAATCAGCATGTTACGGAACCAAATCCACCACACTGTTCAACTAGCTTTTCCTCACTTGCGTTTGACACAGGTGTGATAACTCAACCAAAAATGCAGGATAAAGCAGGCTATTGCCAAGAAATCTTGATAGATAAATTTACACAAGCAGATTGTATTCTTCGCCAAGCAAGTATTCTCGCTGTAGAATGGAGAAGTTCTTTTAAAGCTCATCTTCGCTTTGGTTCTATAGGCAAGGAACTTAGGAAAGTTGTTAAATCAGAAGATGCAAATTTACTACTACTTGGCTGTAATTCCGTTAATCATCCGATAGTTCAACAGCTTGGTTCTAACTTTCCTTGTTCAGTACTAGGTATACCTAATATTGTCCCCTTCGGATAATGTGATATCATGTCCGATTAAATAACCGTCCCAGCAACCGAAGCGAATACGAGTGCGTATCCATAATACTATTTCTTTGTAAAGCTTCAATATAAACGCACTCAAATTCATAAAGTAAAACCGCTGTACCCGTCTTTTGTACAGCGGTTATGGTTTGTTGGAAGTAGATGCTCCTGTTAGCTTGTATCTTTTTGGGCTAAGTCAGAGGAGAAAATCGTTTACTTTGTGGAATTGTTAGCTGGTTGCTATTCGTCTATTAACCTCGGCTAGAAAGCTTATTGATATATATTCTTAACTAGCATAATCACTATACTAGGAAAATTAGTAATAAGCAACTACTGATTTATAAACAAATCTTATTAACTATTCTGAGGATATAGCTTTTGAGTATCAACAGAATAAATTGCTCAAAAGCAAACATCTTACTCCCCTCCCACCAGAAGATTACCTAAATTAAGCGGTAAATGTGTTCAATAGTATTTTGAATTTGCTCGGGGGTTTGAACATGTTTAATCATCAGGAAATTTTCTAGTTTTTGTTGAACAAGTTGTATTGTTGTATCTACAGGTTGATGATGTAAGACTTCAAGCCTTAAAAGATGAATAATATATTCGGCTAGAT